>Ga0208688_1000142_pt1 | contig 61011 bp, 47 predicted proteins | sample June2015DPH_6_15_FD_184696 | JGI IMG/M metagenome (GOLD analysis project Ga0208688, IMG submission 184696) | Peatland microbial communities from SPRUCE experiment site at the Marcell Experimental Forest, Minnesota, USA - June2015DPH_6_150... | ecosystem: Environmental > Terrestrial > Soil >... | reverse complement strand
CGCAGCAGTTACTCCCCAAGCGCCGCCGTAGCGGAGCGAAGCCCTGCACAGCGCAGCGCAGCGGAGGCGGCGCCTCATCCGGCTTCGACCTTCTGAAGCGGGGCGCTCTTTCATAATGCATTGACCCGCGCCTCCGTGAGGGGTGCCAGACTTCACCGCCCGCCGCGGCGCCCGGTTGCCGCTGCCGCCGAAGAAGCAGGCTAGACCGAACAGGTAGCCGAAGTTGTACCAAGCGCCGTTGTTGTGGACCTCGTAGATACTGAGGTCTCTCCGGAACAGCGAGACCACGAACACAAGGGGCGCAATAAAGCCTTGCCAGAGGCCGAGCCAGAAGCCCGCAACTCCACCGTGCTCGCTGGCCGTTCCTTTTGACGGGTTAGGGCCAGACGCGCATCCGGCCAGAACGCCCAGCACCAGGAGGACAACCACAAGCAAGGTCAAAAAGGGTTTCATCGGCAATACCTCCCGCTCATACGTATTACGAAGCAGGGGCATGAAAAGTCTCAGAAGGGCCTGCAGCGTTTAACACTCGGGAACTCGTAGCTGCTGTAAACAGGCGATTACACTCAAAACCCAACTCAATCTGCCTTCTTCACTTCAAAACGACGGCTCATCGACCTCCGACAGCTTGGGGGACTCGCGAAGCCCCGATTTGGTCATGAGCGCTAGGAGTGGAACGTCTGTGCGGGGAGTGCGGAAATTGGGAGCAACTTGAGAGCAAAACCCCCTGTTTGCGACACCTTTTGGTCAGCCGAAAAACGCAGAAGACAAGGCGGATCAGGGGTTAGTAAAATAATCCGATCATTTTCACACGGTGGAAGTCATAGGTTCGAATCCTATAGCGCCCACCATCGTTTCAATGACTTACACGCAACAGCTTCTGCGCGGGGCTATCTTGAGGACTATCAAGATACTATCCTGCTGCTTTGCCTTGTGGTCTTGGGACAGGGCGATATTGAGCGCGCAACAGTCAAAAGGGCCGGCGCCCGCTCCGGTGCCTGTCCAGATCGGTGCCGCTCAAAAAGTATTCATTTCCAATGCAGGTGGAGAAGGTTTCGAGACTGTCATTGACCAGACTGTCTTCAATGGTGGCCCCGATCGGCCTTACAACGAGTTCTACGCGGCTGTAAAGAGTTGGGGGCCGATATGAAATCGTGTCTTCTCCCGCTGATGCCGACCTGGTTTTAGAAATCAGTTGGGTACTCACGGATACAGGACTGAAACTCCCGGTCCTCGGGCAGCTTCGATTGGTGATCGTCGATCCCAAGACGCACGTCACGCTATGGAATTTTACTGAATATGTGCGAGGAGCAATACTGCTCGGGAACCGCGACAAGAACTTCGATCAGGCGATGAACACTATGAGGAGCCTGACGAGCCCGCCCCCGGCCACAACGGATGCAGGCCAGAAATAAGCAGTGAGAGGTTAGGACAACTCCTTCTACATAGTAGCCGCATCCTTCCTCTGTCCTGAATGGCTCACCTTGGCATGCCCCGCCCGTCTAAGCCAACCAGCACAGCGGGTCAGGTTCGCATACTCCATCGCAAGGCTTTATCCCAGGGTTGCGGCCGAATCGGCTGTTCGATTCCCACCAGAGAATGAGGAGTCTCCCATGCACAGAACTCGTCTGCTTGTTTTGTTATGCGGATTGTTGTCGGTAGCCAGTCTTGGACACGCCCAGACGATAATGCTCGATCTGCCCCGGCAGAGCCAGCATGCCGTGGTCACGCAGCGTATTGGCATCACCGACATCACCGTCAACTACCACCGGCCTCTGGCCAATGGCCGCCAGATCTGGGGCAAGGTTGTTCCTTACGGACAGGTCTGGCGCGCCGGGGCCAACGAAAACACCACTCTCACGTTCACCGATCCGGTCACGATTGAAGGCCAGCCGCTCGACAAGGGAACTTATGGGCTGCACATGATCCCCGGCGAAAGTCAGTGGACGGTGATTTTCTCGAAGATCTTCACCGCCTGGGGAAGTTTCAGCTACAAGCAGGACGAAGACGCGTTGCGGGTAACCGTGAAGCCGCAAACTGCCGAATTCCACGAAGCGCTGACCTACGACTTTGATGACGTCAAACCCGACTCCACCGTAGTTACTCTGCGCTGGGACAAGGTCGCGGTGCCCTTCAGAGTTGAGGTCAAAGTCAACGACATCGTCGAAGCCAGCATTCACCGGCAAATACGCGGGCTCAATCAATACTATTGGGATAGCTGGGACGATGCTGCTGGCTACTTCCTTGCAACCAAAAGCAATCTGGACGAGGCCTTGAAAGATGAGGATCAGTCGATTCAAGTTGAAGAGCGCTTCGACAACCTGATCAACAAGTCGCGCATTCTGGAAACCATGGGCCGCAAGGATGCTGCCACGGAATTCCGCAATAGAGCATTGGAAAAGGCCAACGCGCTGCAGCTTTATGCTTACGGTCGCCAGCTTCAGGGCGAGAAGAAACAGGAAGAGGCATTCGCGGTTTATCGGTCAAACGCGAAGAAGTTTCCCGACTATTGGACGTCGCACGTCGGCCTGGCCCGCGTTTACAGTGGCCAGGGAGACTTCGACAACGCTGTCAAGGAGATGCAGACCGCTCTCACGGGCGTGCCGGATGATGCTAACAGGTCTGCCATAGAAAATTACGTGAAGCGTTTGCAGTCCAAGGACGACATCAACCGGTAGCCGGGGACGATTAGGTTGAAGAAGGAGATGGGCCAGCCCTAAGGCTGGCCCTTGCATTTGCAGTCTCACCAAACCCGGCAGGCGTTAGCCCGAACCATCTTCTGACCGGCCTTGCAACCGAAGGCCTGGGCAAACTCGGGCATGTTAGAAACCACGTTATCGATGCGGAAGATGGGCAGCGAATGTGGATTCGTGGTGACGATCAGACGTGCCACCTCTGGACGTACGCTCGAGCACCAGGAGTAGGCATTTGCAAGGAAGAAACGCTGGAGATAAGTCCAGCCGTCCGGACCCTTGTCGGCGAGCGATTTGCCTTGTTTCTTGAGATCGGCTTCAAGTGCAAACAGCGCGAGATGAATGCCGCCGTTATCCGCCGTGTCTTCGCCCTGCGTCAGCAAGCCGTTTTGCTTGACCCCGGCACCGGCGTCGGGAACTTCCTGCGTGTACTCATCTGAGATGCACTTGCCGCGCTCCTCATATTGCTTGGCATCCTCGGCGGTCCACCAGTCGCGCAGGTTGCCATGAGCGTCAAATTTACGTCCCTGATCGTCGAAGCCATGAGTGAGTTCGTGGCCGATGACCATTCCGATGGCGCCGTAATTAACGGAATCATCCATGTCCTTCTCGAAGAACGGCGGCTGCAGGATGCCAGCGGGAAAGTTGATCGTATTCAATTGCGGATCGTAGTACGCATTGATGGTAGGCGGCGTCATGGTCCACTCGCCACGGTCAACCGGCTTGCCGATCTTCGCGACCCAACGCTCGAATTCGAACGACGAAGCCTGCTCCACGTTGCCGAGGTCGCTGTCGCGAGTGATTTTCACGCTGGAATAATCGCGCCAGTGCGAAGGGTATCCGATCTTGTCTTCGATTCCCTTCAGCTTGATGATGGCTTGTTCCTTGGTCGCGGGCGTCATCCAACTCACACTTTCGATGTCGTCGTGCATAACCCGCTCGATGGCGTGCACCATTTCAAGCGTGCGCGCTTTGCTCTCCGGCGGAAAAGCCCGGTCCACATAAGCCTGGCCGAGGGCCTCACCCAAGTCACGGTCCGCCCAATGGGTGCAGCGCCGCCAACGCGGAAGTTCTTCCTCTTGGCCGGCCAACGTGCGGGCGAAAAAGTTGAAGTCTTCATCGGCCATCGCCTTGGTTAGATAGGGCGCGGCATGGTGGATGGCCTGCCAGCGCATGTAAGTTTTCCAATGCTCCAGCGGATGCTCTGCCAGCAGTTTGTCCAAAGCGCGAAAGAAGTCTGGCGAGCTGACAATGTAGTGCTCGCTGGCTGGAGCGTTCACCGCTTTTAAGTAAACGTCCCACTGAATGGAGGGCGTCAGTTCGCGGATTTGAGCCAGGCTCATTTTGTTGTTGATGTTCTTGGGGTCACGGCGCTTGATGTTATCCATCTGCGCCTTGGCCATCGCGGTTTCCAGTTCAACCACCGTGCCTGCATCGTCGCTTGCCTGCGCCTCTGTCGCTCCCGCCAGCACGAGCATCTTCTGCACATGGGCGCGATATTTCTTCAGAGTTTCCGCTGATTTCTCGTCGGTATTGATGTAGTAGTCGCGATTGGGTAGGCTAAGGCCGCCCTGATCGATCTGCGCCACAACTTTGGAAGCGTCGTCATAGTCTTGCGCGCCGGTGAAGCCGAAAAATGGAGAGTTTGTTTGATTGTCGCCCTGCTCCCATGCGCCGTGAAACAGATGGTGCAGATGGGCAATTTCGAGAGTGATTTCCTGCTTCGATTTGAGCGCGGCAATGCGGTTGAGTTCCGGCTGCAACGGCTTCAACCCGGCCTCTTCAATACCACTTTCGTCCATGCAGGCAGCCCAATAATCGCCAATCTTCTGCTGCACGGCGCTGCGTTTGGAATCATTCTTACTGGCAGCTTCCAAGGTCTCGCGCAGTACGTTGTCGTTCCACATTTCCAAACCGCCTCCCGTGCTCCAATACACCTGGTCAGCCGGAATGGGATTGGACGCAATCCATTTATTGCAAGCGTACTTGTAGAAGTCGTCGCAAGGATTCAGCGACCTGTCGACCAGATTCGGATCGAAGTGATCGAGTTTAGCGGCGTCTTTTGTTTGGTCGGCTGCGGCAGTTGCGGTGGCAGCGGGATTGAGGTTCGTGTTTTGTGTCAGGAGCGTCAGGGGCGAAATGAGCAACAGAAAACCTACGATGGCTCTAGGAATAGACATGGGGCCTCTTTGTGGGAATGACGAATTGGGAGCAAGAGTGGTGACCACTTGATACGAACTGCACAGACAATTAAAGATACGCACATAAAGACGAAAAGGTTCTGCACCGCGAAGGGTACACTCCCCGCGTCTTACCGTGGACCAACATACTACAGACGGCCCGACGGCCGGGTGGTTAGCGGAAGGTCCATTGGGTCTACGCCACCTAAGCCTATCCCGTATTGTGCAGTCCGGCAGCAATACCGTTGATGGTCGCACCAAGAGGATATTCCAGTTTCGCCAGCTCTTGGCCCTGCTGCTTGCGCCGTAAAAGTTCAACCTGGATCAGGCTCATCGGATCCACATAGGGATTGCGCAGATGAATGGAGCGCGCCAGCACCCGGTTGCGGGCCAACAACTCGCGTTGACCGGAAATGCTGAGAATCATTTTCCGAGACCGAAGAAATTCATCTTCCAGCATGGCGAAGACTCGCGTGCGCAACCCCGCATTCTTTACCAGCTCGGAATAAACATGGGCAATGTGGAGATCTGCTTTGGCCATGCCGAGTTCGACGTTGCGTACCAAGTCCCCGAACAGGGCGAAATCTTTTAACATTTCGCGCAGCAGCCGCTCGTGGCTTTTCCCCTTCTGGGCGAAACTCTCGACTCCGTAGCCCACTCCGTACCAGGCCGGCACAGCGTGGCGACTTTGCATCCATCCGAACACCCACGGAATGGCGCGCAGATCCTCCAGCCGACGGCCCCTGGTTCGGCGCGAAGGACGCGAGCCGATGCGCGCCGCATCCAATTCATGGACCGGCGTGGCCTGCTCGAAGTATTCCAGTACTTCGGCATTCTCCGCGATGTCGCGGCGGTAGACGCGGTAGGCTTCCCGCGACATCTCCTCCATAGCCTCTTCCCAGCGCGCCTGATCCTTGGCCTGTGCCTGCTGCGAGCCCGAGCGGGTGAGCGCTTCCAAACTTGCGGCGATCATCAATTCCAGATTCCACTCCGCCAAGACCGCATCCGCGTACTTCCAGTTGAGAACTTCCCCCTGCTCGGTGATCCGGATGCGCCCGGAAAAACATCCTTCCGGCTGCGCTAGGATCGCCGAATGCGTAGGCCCGCCGCCGCGCCCGACCGTGCCTCCCCGTCCATGAAAGAGGCGCAGTTGCACTCCACATTCTTGCGCGGCGTGGTGCAGATCCCGGTGTGCTTTAAACAGTTCCCATGTGCTGGTCAGCATTCCTCCATCTTTATTGGAATCGGAGTAGCCGAGCATGACCTCCTGCCATCGTCCCCAGGAATCGAGTAGCGGTTGATACTCCGGATTTCGCCACAGTCGGCGCATCACGCCGCCGGCCGCGCGCACAGAATCGATCGACTCAAATAGCGGTACTGGCATAAGCCCAGGATCTTCTACGTTTGGATCGCCCTGAGATCCAGCCAAACTGACACCACAAGCCTTCGCCAGGCGGATCACGTTCAACACATCGTCCTCGGACTCCGCTCCGCTGATGATGTACTGACGGATGGACTGCGCAGGGTAAGTCTGCTTGAGCTGATGGATGGTGTGGAAGGTATCGATCAACTCCCGGGTCTGAGGGGACCCCGTCTCGCCGCCGTCGGGCGAAGGAGCACCTGCCGCCAAACCCGGAGCAGTCGCTCTTAATTCAGCCTTTCTTAGTTTGGTTTTTCTTGGTTCCGGGTTTCTTGGCTCGATCTCTCTAGCGTCGATCTTTTTTGTAGTGATCTCCTGCAGAACTACGGCGTGCACGCGAGCGTGTTGGCGGATATCGAGAACGTGCAAATGAAAGCCGAAGGTTCCGAGTTGGCGCAAGAGGGGATCGACAAAGACCTCCGCCAGCCGCTGCCCGCGATTCGACATGAGGCTCTCTCGCAGCAGAATCAAATCGGACTCAAACCCCGCTGCATCCTCGTACGAGTGCTGAGCGCCAGCGCCTTCGCGGCTGAGCTGCAAGCGATGAACCACATAGGAAAGAAATCGCCGGTAATGCTCCGCTGTATTGCCCGGCCCCCAGAGAATGGAGACGCCGGGCATCGAGCGCTCATACTGCGTCAGCAGCGAGAGAATATCTGCTGAAGCGCCTGCCTGCCGCAACGACGAACTCAGGCAGTCGCTCAAGAACTCCACCTGCCGGATGTATTCGCGGAGAATCACCGTCCGCGCCAGTTCCAAAGCATCTTTCACGCATTCGGGCTTAACCAGCGGATTGCCATCGCGGTCGCCGCCGATCCAGGATCCGAAACTCAACAGGTTCGGCAACTCCGACGCGTCGAGAACCGTTCCGTAAACATCGCGAATCGATTCTGCCACCTCGGCATAAATTCGGGGCAGCGTTTCAAATAGCGAGAGCCGGAAATATCGCAGGCCCATGCGGATCTCGTCATCAACGGTGGGTTTGGTCTGCCGAACCTCGTCGGTCTGCCACAACGAGGCAATTTCGGCGTGGATGTTCTGTTCGCATCTCAGGGCCTCTCCCACGGTAAGGGGAAGGCGATCCAGTCGCTCCAGTTGCTCGGCGATGCGGCGACGCTTCAGCAATACCGTCTGCCGGGCCACTTCCGTGGGATGGGCCGTGAATACAGGAGTTACCATGATTTGACGAAGCGCTGCCATCGCCGCCTCGGCCGACATTCCAGCTTCCTTCATGCGTAGCAACGTTCCGTGAAACGAACCGGGCATCGCTTGTTGCCGGTGCAATTGGCGGGCGCGACGACGGCGCTTGCGATGATTGGTCTCCGCCAGATTTGCCAACTCGAAATAAATCGCGAACGCCTTGGTGACCTGATAAGCCCGGGTCAGATCCATTTCCGAAATCATCGCCTGCGCACGGGCCATGAGTTCGCCGTGAGCCCCCGCCGCGGGACTGTGCGCGACCCGCTCGCGATGCCGAATCATGAGTCGTCTCAGCTCTTCGACGGTATCGAATAGCTCCGGACCCACCTGCTCCACTAAGACCCGGCCAAGCAATGCACCTAACGAGCGCACATCGCGCCGCAAGGAGTGATCCTTGGCGGAATCGTCCGACTGCGCCGTAAGTTCGGACAAGCGGGCCTTCTGATCGTCCGCTTTCCACAGTGGTTTGGGTCGGGTCATGAATGGTGCGAGTCGAGATGGATTAGACGACAGGATAAATCAAAGCAACCAGCACTGTGGAAGTTAGCGGAGTTGGCAGCAGAAAGTGCGGCGGGACGCAGGAAGGCGCAACTTTGATTCTACTTTGGGACCTCGAAGCGATACCCGATGCCGCGCAGGGTTTTCAGGTACCGCGGCTGTCGAGGATCAGTTTCTATTTTCTCCCGCAGCCGCCGCACGTAAACGTCGATTGAGCGAGGCGTCACAAAAGGGGTTTCTTTCCACACAGCGTCGAGCAACTGATCTCGCGTAAGCACGCGGCCCAGGTGAGTGGCCAGATATTCCAGCAAACGGAACTCACGTACAGTCGTAGGAATCGGGCAGCCCTGCACTTGTACCGTCATCGAAGAGGCGTCGATTTCCAGATCGCCAACCCGAAGTACTTCCGGCACGACAGTGGGTTGGCGAACGCCCCGGAGCACACTGCGCACCCGGGCCACCAATTCGCGCGGGCTGAAGGGCTTGGTAATGTAATCATCCCCGCCCAATTCGAGTCCCCTGACGCGGTCGGCCTCGGCGGTTTTGGCAGTCAGGAAGATGATGGGCGTCGCGGACAGAATTGCTGTTTGGCGAATCTGGCGACAGAGGTCAAAACCGTCCGCACCCGGCAACATCACGTCCAGAAGGAAGAGCGACGGCATCTCACGCAGGGCTTCCGAAACCACCGATGCGCCGCTGACAAAGCTTTGCACGTCAAAACCGGCAGCCTGCAGGTTGTGAGAGATCAGCCGGGCGATGTCTTCTTCGTCCTCGACCACGAAGACAAGGCAGCGAGACACTCCGGCGATGCCCGCCTCGCCTCGCGGTTCGTATGATCCCATGGGAAGGTGCATTATCGGTTATAAGTTTGACAAAAGGGCAGACACGCTTCGCATCTGCTGTCGAGAAATGTATTTTGGAAATGTTGCGACAGTGTTTCCCGCTTGTTAACGAATGATGAATTTCGGGGCGCCGGTCAGTTTCTTGGAAACGAAGGTTCGGTTTTTCTGGGAACTGAGAACCGCTTTTTACGTTGCCGCCCGCTTCTTAGGCGCGTGCCGCAGGCTGCGGCCTTCGATCAGGCTATAGAGATCTTCGGCGAGATTGGTGGTATGGTCGCCGGCACGCTCCAACGCCTGCGCCATGAGGAGCACTCCAAAGCTTGAAGGATCGCTCTGCGCGGCATGGTTGGTGAGGTGCTTCTGGAAAAGGGTATGACAGACGCGATCGATGTCCTTGTCCATCTGCAATACCTTACGGGCACACTCCAGGTCGAGATCGACGAATCCTCGATAAACCAGATCGAGCATCTCACGCAGGATCGTGGACATCTCCACCAACTGGCGCACGTCGGAAGCTGCCGTGTTTGCGGTGCGTGCCTGCACCCGCATCGCCATGCTCATTACCAGATCGCCAATTCGTTCGAGGTCGGTCGTGGATTTCAGGCTGGTCAACAACTGGCGCGCCCGAGCTTCATTCACGCGCGTGATGGCTGCGGGTAAGCGTTCGTCGATGTAGCGCTCGATTACGTCGAGTTCCTGCTCGCACTCCTTGATGGCGAGAAACGCCATGCGTGAGGATTGTGTGAACAGATCGGGCACATTGGAGGCAGCGTCCCGTGCGATGAGAAAGGCCTTTAGAGCCGTACGAGCCAGATCGTCGAGCGATCCAGTGCCCTTTTTCGCAGCTTTCTTTCCGGCTTCCGGATTCTGACGCAAGCTGTCAGGTGTGTCCGTTTCTTCCGGTATTGTTCGCGATAAGGCAACTTTGCGGGGCATATTCAGTGGCATTTGAAGCCGGGCAAGACGCGATCTCCTATACCCAAGAGTATCTCACTGCCGAGTCAGCGAGCAGTCTAACCGAGAAGTGTGAAAGGACCGTTAAAACCAGGTTGCAGATCGCGCCACGCGCCGACTACATTGTCAGCTGCGTACGGGTTTGCTCCCTGCTCGGCATCAGGTTCTCAAGCTGCTCGATCGGAGTTCTGAATCATGGACTTGCTGGAACATCTCCGCCGTCAATTCGCCTATGATGCGTGGGCTAACGGTGAAGTACTGGCCGTGATCAAGGCCAGCGGATCCGGATCACCGCTGGCGCTGAAGCTGCTAGCGCACATTCTTTCCGCCGAGCGTCTGTGGCTGGAGCGCATCATGCAGCAGCCCCAAAGCCTGTCCGTTTGGCCGGAGTGCGATCTCGATCAGTGCGAAGCGCAAGTCGCCGAACTCGTCCAACTATGGCGCGAATATTTCGGCCAGCTTTCCTCCTCGGTACTCTCGAAAAAGATCACTTACAAAAACAGCAAGGGCGAATCATGGTCGAGCACCGTGCAAGATGTGTTGACCCACGTCCTGCTCCATTCGGCGTACCATCGAGGGCAAATCGCCAGCCTGATGCGCGCTGGCGGGTATGCTCCCGCGTATACGGACTTCATTCACGCCGTGCGCCAGGGGTTGATCGAATAGTGAGCGGATCGAGAAGAAATGGCAATCGATGGAAGACCGACAGTTCTATGCGTTTACACTAGTTCAAATCGTTGTGGTTTGCGGATTGCTTTGGTTCATCTTCACTATGCCCGGCTCGTGGGATTGGCAGCGGTGCTTGGGCACAGCCTTAATATTGGCGGGCGTGGGCGGGATTGCGGTGTCGCGCTACCAACTGGGCAAGTCTTTCGCCATCAGGGCTGAGGCCCATCAGCTCGTAACCCGTGGAGTGTATTCGAAAATTCGCAACCCGATCTATGTGTTTGGAACAGTGCTGGTTGCCGGGTTCGTGCTGGTCAGCCACCGGCCGGCATTGTGGCTGGTGGTGCCGGCCATCATTGTCATGCAGACGCTGCGCGCCCGCCGCGAAGCGCGCGTCTTAGAAGCAGCATTTGGCAATGCCTACCGCGACTATCGCCGCAAGACCTGGTTCTGATAGCCACTCTTGCCCTCAGAACTTAACACGGCAAGGTGGGGTAATATCTCTGCAATGAAAAAACTTTCCTCCGTTTCCCTGTTGGCGGTTTGCATTGTAATCCTTCTGGGTGCCGATGAGCCCAAGTTCCCCCCGATGCCCGCCGCCGTTTCAAGCAACGCCGTCGCCAGCCTCAAAGGCGGCTTCGAACTTTTTTCCCTCATGGGGGTCGGCCCGAAAAAGACCTGGGATGATGTTACGAACCAAGTCTATGTAATGACCTTCACACACGCAGGGAAATGGAGCCACGGCCGCGCGGTTCCCGGACCGGTGGGCCGTTTGAATGCCGCCGCCGGCGGAGCAAAGGGATTGGTCGTCCTCATGGGCGGCTATGTGGTGGATAACCAAGGGCTTGAACTGACGGTTCCAGATGTAAACGTCTATGAGCCCGGCGCACGCCGCTGGTCTCGCGGTAAAGACATCCCCGTTCCCGTCGATAGTGCGGTCACCGGCGTGATTCACGACCGTTTCGTTTATCTGATTGGCGGCCGATCCCTCAGTGGCCCGGTGAACAACGTGCAGGTTTACGACGTTGAAAAAGACACTTGGACTCAGGCCACGCCGTTCCCCGGCACTCCCGCCTTCGGCATGGCCGGGGGCATGGCTGACGAAGCAATTGTAGTCGTAGATGGCGCCAAGCCGGGCGCGTCGGGTGGTCCGCGTTACGTGGCTTCTGACGAGTGCTGGCTGGGCAAGATTGATCATAAAGATCCCAATAAGATTGAATGGAGCAAGCTGCCATCGCATCCCGGAACAGCTCGCTTCGGCATCTCCGCTGGCGGCGCCGACCGGGATCACAGGATTTATTTTTCTGGTGGCACCGCCACGCCTCACGATTACAAAGGCGCCTCGTATGATGGCAATCCCACGGACGTTTCCACCGTCACTTTTGACTACGAGCTGCATGGACACCGGTGGGAAACACTTGACGAGAACACATCCGACCCCCGAGCTGATGGCCGCGGCCTTGTGGATACACCACTCGGCCCCGTGGTTCTGGGAGGGATGGTAAAGAATTTAGCGGTTACGGCGCGGGTGACGCTATTTGCGAAAAAGTGAACTGCTTAAGGACAAATCGCATTTGTGGGGTGCCACCGCTTCGCGATACAATTTCTGTGATTCGATTGTTCGTTGCACCTGGGCCTGCACTTCCCTCCGACATTCGCTTCAAGGAAATGGCCATGTTTAACCCTCGATAGTTCGCCATCCTTCAGAGTTCGCAAGTCGAACCTCTTGTCCTGTCTCCAGTAATCTTAATCGGCGCATTCGCCTGATTTTTTCCGGCGACTGGCGTGGAAAGCTCGCAGGTATTTATGGAAGCCACGGCCTCGGCTACCGAGAAGCAGCACAATCTATGGGCCTCTCTGGTGGAAGCCGTTCGCGGCTCGCACCAGGACTACACCACCGGCAGCCTCAACCGCGCGATCTTGCTGCTGGCCGTCCCCATGGTTTTGGAGATGGTGTTGGAGTCGTTGTTCGCCGTGGTGGACGTCTTTTGGGTAAGCCGACTCGGTGCGAACGCTGTGGCCACGGTGGGGCTTACGGAGTCCCTTCTAAGTCTGGTGTTCTCCGTGGCCATGGGGTTGAGCCTTTCGACGACCGCCATGGTGGCGCGGCGCATCGGCGAAAAAGATCCGGAAGGAGCGGCGGTTGCGGGTGTGCAAGCGATCGCTCTCGGCCTGTTCGTGTCCTTAGCGATCGGTGTGCCTTGCTTTTTGATGGCGCCGAACCTGCTGCGCTTGATGGGCGCCTCGCCGGAGATCGTCGCGACTGGCAGTGGTTACACCAGGATTTGCTTGGGCGGAAGTTTCGCCGTGCTGCTTCTCTTTCTCAACAACGCCATCTTCCGCGGCGCGGGCGATGCGGCCATCGCCATGCGCCTGCTCTGGGTATCGAACATCATCAATTTGATCCTCGATCCCTGCCTGATTTTTGGTTGGGGACCGTTTCCGCGCCTGGGCGTGACCGGCGCGGCTTTGGCGACACTGACGGGTCGCAGCATCGGAGTCCTCTACCAGTTCTATCGTCTGATGCACGGGACGGAGCGTATTCACATCCTCAGGAGCCAGGTGCGCCTGCGTTTGAATGTTCTGCTGCGATTGATCCGCGTATCGCTGACCGGCATTCTGCAGTTCGCCATCGCCCACACCAGTTGGATCGGGTTAGTGCGCATCGTAAGTATCTTCGGCGCCGCCGCCCTCGCCGGATATACGATTGCCATTCGCATCGTGATTTTTGTGATCCTGCCATCATGGGGATTGAGCAATGCGGCCGCTACTCTAGTGGGACAGAACTTGGGCGCAGGCCATCCCGAACGCGCGGAAAAAGCAGTATGGCGCACGGGCCTCTACAATATGATTTTCCTCGGCGCGGTTGGCGTAATCTTCATATTCTTCTCCGAACCCATCGTCCGGTTGTTCACGCATGATCCAGCCGTAGTGCCGCTGGGCGCGGCCTGCCTGCGCATCGTGAGCTATGGCAACCTTGGATACGCCTACTTCATGGTGATGATGCAGGCCTTCAATGGCGCGGGTGACACGATTACTCCAACCATCGTGAATTTCTTCGGATTCTGGTTGTTCGAGATACCGCTGGCCTATTGGCTGGCGATTCCGCTGCACATGCGCTCGAATGGCGCTTTTGCCGCCATTGCCATCGCCGAGAGCTCCATGGCAGCCGCGAGCGCAGTCCTGTTCAAGCAAGGCCGCTGGAAGAAAAAGAAAATCTAGCTGTCAGGATTTCGCAACGCAAGACCAACCTAGAAGATCATGACGAACTGAGAACTAACGCGCGCGCGCCAGCACCAGCGTTATGTCATCCGGCTGCTCGTTGTCGCCAATCCAGTCGTCGACGGCGGAGGTGACTTCCTGGCTGATCTGCACCAGCGGTAAATGGCGGTTCGTGCGCACAAGGTCGATCAGCCGCTCCTCGCCAAATTCCCCGAACTCGTTTTCCGGTTCGGTTACGCCGTCGCTATACGCGATGAATATTTCGCCGGGATGCATTTCTACCGATCCCTCGTCATACGTCATGTTATCGAACAAGCCGACGACCGTTCCCCCGGCCTCCAGTCGCCGCACCGCGCCATCTTCCCCAATCAGAATCGGAGGCAGATGTCCTCCATTGCTGTACGTCAATTGATGCGAGCGACCATCGTAGATCCCAAGAAACAGCGTGGCGTACTTTTCCGGCGGAGTGCTTTCGTAGAGCTGATGATTAAGCAGGCCGAGCAGTGCGCCGGGAGAAACCTCAATGCCTTCCGGCCACGCCGCCATGATCCTGCCCGCTCCAGCCACAGCGCCCACGGCCACGGGTTCGCGCATCTGCGGCAAGCTCTCCACGCTGTAGGCGCGCACCGCCGAGTGGATGGTCGCCATCAACAGCGCAGCTGAGATTCCCTTCCCGCTGATATCGCCGACCGCCAAAATCAGCTTGTGGGAACTCGCCGTCAGGAAGTCATAGTAGTCGCCACTTACCGTCCGCGCCGGGCGGCAGAAGCCGTGCACTTCGAGCGACTCCAATTCCGAAACCTGCCGCGGAAATAGTTGCGCCTGCACTTCCTGCGCGATGGCGAGTTCACCTTCTAGTCTTTGCTTTTCCTTTTGCTCTTGAATCAGTTTCTCGATGGACTCGGTCATCGAGTTGAACGATAGCGACAGCTGCGCCAACTGGTCCGAGGATTTCACTGGGATACGGTGGCTGAAGTCACCACGATCGACGTTTCTCGTAGCGTCGTAAAGTTGGGCGACGGCCCTTGTCACCGTGCTCGTCATGCGCGTGCCGATGATGAGCGCAATCAGCTCAATCACGGCAAAGAAGATGAAGATCGCCAGCAGAATGTACTCCACCCCCCGCGCGATATCTCCCAGCGCCGCGAACAAGTGACTGTAAAGCACAGAGGGTCGGGTGCGAACTTTTACCAGGGCGCCAGCCCGCGCTCGCTCGCCCGTCTTCCAATCCACCACCTGCAACGGTGTGCCAAAAGTTATCTCGCGGTCCATCATGCCCGTGGGCGCGGCGAGCGAACCCTCAGTGAAGGTCGGGTGCGGAACCCGTTGATCTCCTTCAACGCTGACGCCTGACTTGCCCTCGCTGATAACGATCCCGCTTTTGTCTTTCTCGGGTGTTGCTGAAAGATTAGCTTGAGGGCCGCTCTCTTTTGCCGCATTTTGTTTCTGTCCACGCGGCTGGTTGTCAAGCGGTATCCCCGCCGCATAGAGAGTGATTTCCCCCAAATTCGCCGCAATGTCCGCGACCAGATCCTTATCCAGAGGCTCGCCGGTTACGACTGTCAGCTTTTCCTGTCCAACGTCATAGACCGTGGCGACGCGCAAATACAACTCGTCGTTGTCGCGAACGATCTCTTTGAATGGTTGGCCTTCGCGAATTGCCTTTGCGAACTCGCTGTCGTCTTTATTGAAAAACTCGGGAAAGCTCATCGGCGACGGACTCTGCGTTCCGCTGCTGAACAACAAAACCCGCGTACCGTGCCAAGCACAGACTCGCCGTCTTCCCCAGGCACGGTCACGCTTCCGCAATCCCGCCAGGGAGTCCGCGGTGGGCCCTTCGCCTTTCTCGATGTGCGCCGCAAGCTCATTACTGACCGCCGCGTTCACCGCGTACAAGCTGCGCAACTGGGCATTGATCTCCGAGGTCACTACGTAACTGGCGAACTGCCCCGCAAAAAGATAGACAGTGATCAGGGCCATCGCCACTAACAGAAACGCCGGGATTACGCCAATGAAAACGTAAGTGACGATCAGCCGGTTGCGCAGTCGCCACAGGATTCTTCGCTTCATCCAGCGGAAAGCCAGAATGGAAAACAGCAAAGCTGCGTCAAAAAGAAGAAACTTAACCCAACCCCCGAGGCTGTCGCCTACCGCGTGAGCAAATAGTTTGAGCAGCATTTCCAGCACGAAGAGTCCAATCGCCAAGCCCAGCGAATACCAGGCCCCGCGCGCGACCCAGCCTTGTGGCCATAAACCGGCGGCCGCCATTCTTGCGCGCAATTTCCAGTAAGACTCCCGCATAATTCACACTCTGTTTAAGCCCGGGCTGCAGCAGGCGCGCTCAGAGCTCCGTCAAAGACGCTCAACCCTAGACTAGATCTCCGGATACAGATCGAAGAACGCTTCCAGGCTGGTGCGCAACTGTTTCTCGATTTCTTCTTTGCTGCCTTCGAGTACGTGCATCGCGACGTGGGCCTCGCGCCCGTTGGTAAGCTTCACCGGTGCTTGCCCCACTTCGGCCACATCTTCTGAGGGCAGCAACCGCATGCCATAGACCAGCGTAAGATTCGCCATCCTTGAATTCTAACCGTCTTCTTCGCTTGGGCAAAACCTTCCTGGCCGTCTGTGGTTTAAGGTTTCTTGCTCATCATTTAGAATTCCGCAGTGCTCCCAAAACCCATTTTTGTCCTCGCCGCAGTGCTATTCACCGTACCCGTAACTGGTCAACAGTCTCCGGAAACCTCCTCGACCCAACCGCAGGTAAAGGTCAACGTACTGAATGTGTGTACGCCTTCCGCCGAGGAGCAGAAGGAAATTGCCGCAGCGCTGGCGCGCATCCCAAAGCAGCCTCTGTTCAGTCCTGACTTCGAAATTTCTCATGGCGTCTCCACGCTGACGGAAGCACCGAACTTCCTTCAGCCCGGACAAGGCACGCAAATTTCTGGCGAGCCGTCAGTTGCCCGCTACGTTCGCATCCGCCGCGAATTCTCCGTGCAGGCTTTGTTCTCCAGCGTGCAGTACTCGTTCAGCAATGATGGGCAGAACATGGTCGAGACTCTCGTGCTGCACGTGCGCGACCCGAAAGATTTGATCCAGGTTTCGATGGAAGACAGCGCTTCGGCGATCAGCAGCGTCGCAACCATGGTCGCGGCCAACACTCCCGCCAGCCGAATCCGGCTGGAGCGTTTTGGAAAGTCGTCGGTGGCTCTGGCCCGCTGCGGTGGGGCGGAAAACGGACCGGTGCCGGATCAAAGCGCGTATGAGCCCCAGTTTCGCAGCGCCTCCGAGGTGCTCGCCAACTATCGTCGACTGCTCGGCGTGGGTCGCACAGTGCCGGCGGAGCTGGCCCAGATCCCCAGCCCGGAATCGAAGACAGCCGCTAAACAGAAATCCGTCAAGTCTAAGGAAGAAAAGAAATGAGCGAAAAATTCTTGTCCACCTGATATGCCCTTAGTCGTTGAGTTTTGTTCCCGGCAGGAAAACGGGATGCATCGAAATCTGAAATCCGCAATCTAACGGTTACATCCAGAGAATCATGAGCGAAACCCACAACGTCGTCATCATCGGTTCCGGCTGCGCCGGGCATACCGCCGCTCTGTACACTGCGCGCGCTAATCTCAAACCGCTAGTAGTGGAGGGCCACGAACCCGGCGGGCAACTCTCTATGACCACGCTGGTGGAAAACTTTCCAGGTTTTCCCGAAGGAATCATGGGACCGCAACTGGTCGAGAACATGCGCAAGCAGGCGGAACGCTTCGGCGCGGAATACAGCATGGCCCATCTCACTAGCGCCGACCTCAGCCAGCGGCCGTTCCTGCTCCATCTCGGAAAGCACCAGGTGCACGCTCAAACTTTGATCATTGCCAGCGGCGCGTCCGCGCGGTGGCTGGGCCTGCCCAACGAGCACAAGTTAATCGGTCACGGTGTATCCTCCTGCGCCACCTGCGATGGATTCTTCTTCTCAGGAAAAGAAATCGTGGTGATCGGCGGCGGCGATTCCGCCATGGAGGAGGCTTTGTTCCTTACTCGTTTTGCCTCCAAGGTCACGCTTATTCACCGGCGCGAAAGCTTCCGCGCGTCCAAGATCATGCTGGAGCGCGCCCAGCAACACGAGAAGATCCAATTCCTCACCGACACCGTCGTCGAAGATGTTTATGATCCTTCTTTGCACGAGGTGACGGGCCTAAAGCTGCGCAACCTAAAGACCGGCAAGGTCTGGGATTTCCCCACCAGCGCGATGTTTCTCGGCATTGGTCATGAACCGAACGCAAAGATGTTCGCCGGCCAACTCGATACCGACTCAGATGGCTATCTGAAGACGCACAACTATGTGATGACCCGCGTCCATGGAGTCTTCGCCTGCGGCGATGTGCAGGACCGCCGTTATCGTCAAGCCATCACCGCCGCTGGGAGCGGATGTATGGCCGCTATCGAGGTTGAGAGGTTTCTGGAAGAACACGGGGCCTGAAGAGCCCGCGACGCCTGACAGCCGGGCAAGCCTGACCTTTTGTCTTTTTTCGCCGGCTTCCGGAGATCCGCTTCACGCGATTACGAACGTAATCTACAACACAGACCAGATTGCTTTTAATCTGTTCAGTCCTATGAAACTCTTCCTCCGGCACGGCATTGCGATTGCGGCTCTTGCATTCTTACCAGCGCTGACACATACTTCCGCCAACCTCCTCGCTCAGGATCATGTTGATAGCGGGCGCAAGATCGTCGTCCGAGTGGCTCCGCAATATCCCAGTATGGCCCGATCCATGAACATCCAAGGCACTGTCAAAGCGGACGTTTTGGTTGCTCCCAACGGATCGATGAAGTCGGTCGAAATAAAGGGTGGCCATCCCCTGTTTGTTCAATCTGTCCAAAACGCGCTACACGAGTGGAAGTGGGAACCCGCTGCTCACGAAACACACGAGATTGTTGAACTGAAATTCACGCTTTAATCCGCCATCCGTTCTGTCTTCGAATCGCCTCCCATCCGTTTGTGATCGCGGTCCTATCTAAGCGATACCCACCTTGTGGTACAACTTTCTGTGATCCTCATGCACCAATCTGTGTCGGCGGCTTTCCATTTGTCAGGTGAGGCATGTTAAGAGCGTTCTTCGTCCATCTTTCTGAAAACCCATCTTTACGCAATTTTGCCGAGCGATCTTCCCTCGGCCGCCGCGTGTCCGGCCGTTTCGTTGCTGGCACGGAGATTGCCGACGCTGTCCGCGCCACCCAAGCTATCAATCGCGCTGGCATGAGCGTCAGCATCGACAATCTCGGAGAAAACGTCACCAATCCCGAAGAAGCCCGCCACAGCGCCCAGCTTTATCAGCAAATTCTCGATGCCATTGTTGCCAACCAGCTCAATGCCAACATCAGCCTCAAGCTCACTCACGTGGGACTCGATGTCGATGAGAGGCTGGCCCGCGGCATCGTCAGCGGGCTGGTTGCTAAGTCCGCGTCTATGAACCCTCCCGGATTTGTGCGCGTTGACATGGAGGGATCGCCTTACACCCAGCGTACCCTTGATTTTGTCCATGAACTCCACCGCATGCCCGGAAACACGAATTCTGTCGGCACTGTGATCCAGGCATACTTGAAACGCTCCGAGAGTGACGTAGCGAAACTTCTGGCCGAAGGAATCCGCATTCGTCTCTGCAAGGGCGCCTACAAAGAACCTGCAGAGATCGCCTTCTCCGCCAAGTCGGAAGTTGATGCCAACTACGTCAAGCTGATGAAAACTCTGATGAAGAGCGGCATCTATCACGGCCTGGCCACGCACGACGAAAGCATCGTTCGGCAAGCCAAGGCTTTCGCGACTGCCGAAAAGCTTCCCCGCGATTCCTTCGAGTTCCAAATGCTCTACGGCATCCGCCGCGACCTGCAGCAGAGTTTGGTGCGCGACGGCTGGCGCGTCCGCATCTACATTCCCTTCGGCACGGAATGGTATCCCTACTTTATGAGGCGGCTGGGTGAGCGGCCGGCGAACGTCTTGTTCATTGCCCGCCACCTGCTGCGGGCATAAAAGGGTTACCCGGGCTACGCTTTTCACCCAAATCTATTAAGATGCTATGGCCCCCAAACCGGGGTGCGCCATGGATACTCCCGCTTCGCCAAGAAAATTAGCAGGCCGCTACGAAGTCCGGCAGATCCTCGGCCAGGGCGGAATGGGCCTCGTTTACCGCGCCTACGATACGGTCGTTCGCCGTGAAGTTGCGGTAAAGACGATCCTCGACATTCCCGATCCAGCTTCCCTTCAGTTGTTCTACAAGGAGTGCGACGTGCTCGCCTCCATGAGCTTCACGCCTGCCGATGCTCAGGTAACTCTTGCCAAAGCGGGCGAGGCTCCCGCGAGAGTAAGCAGCGGCGGCGCCATGAGTCTGGCCGCTGGTTCCTACACTCTGACGGCGAAGACTGCCGACAATTTCATCCGCTCGGCGACTATCGAAGTCACTGCCGGTCAATCCAAGAATTTAGATTTGTCTCTGGCACCCGACGGCATGTTGAAGTGGGATGACCCCGCAGGCTGGAAGCAAGAAAAGGGTTCTTTCGTTCGCAAGGGTGGCGATTTCGTGATGTATAACCTTTCTCCCACCTCGGGCACGTTCGTTTTTTCTGCCATGCTCGCCAAGGGACATCGCCTGCAGTGGGTGCTCAATTGTTCCGATGTCAACAACTACATCCTCTTCCAAATGGATGACAATAATTTCTACCGCACAGTCATCCGAAATGGTCAGAAGGGGGACGAGATCAAAATTCCACACAAGAACGAGAAGAAGAGTTTTCGTACTCTCCAGATCCGCGTGGCGACGAATGAGATCGTCCACCAGATCCGGCAAGGAGACAGTTGGGTCGTTCTGGATCGCTGGACTCCGCCCGGAAGCAACTTGAGTCTCGGTAGGTTTGGCTTCTACATTCCCGGAAACGACCAGGTCGCACTCTCCAGCTTCGGCCACTATGTTGACTTGACCACTCGATAGTCTTAGCCTGCGACCAGAGAGAAAGGGACAGAATGCATTCTTTAACGCGGCGCGATTTCATGCGGATCGGCACTGGCTCCGTAGCTGCGGGAGCCGCGGTAAAGTTCACCCTCCTGGAGCCAGCCAAGCTGTGGGGCGCTGGCCGTGCCGTTGCGCCGAGCGATCGCATCCGATTTGCCTCGATAGGAACGGGCACCCGCGGATGCGAGCTGTTGCAAGCGTCGCTCGCCGTACCCGGCATAGAGTGTGTCGCAATCTGCGATCTCTATGACAGCCGGCGCGAAGCGGCTCAGGAGGCCGTGCAGAAGCAAGTCCCGGCGACTCGCAGCTACAAGGAGATCCTCGACCGCAAAGATGTGGACGCGGTGATTGTGGCCGTCCCCGATCATCAGCATCGGCGCGTCGTGGTGGATGCTTGCGCAGCGGGCAAGGACGTGTACTGCGAAAAACCGATGTCGCACACGGTAGAAGACGGCTTCGCCATGGTGGATTCGGTGCACAAGGGAAATCGCATCATGCAGGTGGGCAGCCAGCGCGTGAGTTCCATCGTCTATGAAAAAGCGCGCGATCTCTACGCATCCGGGGCCCTCGGCGATGTGTTCTTCATCGAAGGCGCGTCGGACCGCAACACGCCCAGCGGCGCCTGGGTTTATCCCATTCCGCCCGACGCCAGCGAGCAGACCATCGACTGGAACGCCTTCCTCGAGGACGCGCCCAAGCGGCCCTTTGACGCCGCACGCTTCTTCCGCTGGCGCTGCTTCTCCGACTATGGCGAGGGCCTGGCCGGCGATTTGTTCGTGCACTTGCTCTCTGGAATTCACTTCATCTCAGGAACGAATGAGGCGGCGCAGCGCGCGCAGTCAAGTGGTGGACTGTTTCGCTGGAAGGACGGACGCGACTTTCCTGATCTGATTGAGACTCTTTATGATTACCCGAAATTTCGCGTGGTGCTGCGCTGCAATCTGAACAATGCAGGCGGTGAACCGATCAAATTCCACGGCACCAAAGGCACCATGGAAATCATTGGGCAAACGCTGACCTTCGTCCCACAGGATGTAACCCCCAAGCCGGAAGAATATTCGACGAAGGGTTGGCCGGCGCGGCTTCGCAAGGAATACTTGGCGCAGTGGACAGCCGACCATCCGCAACCCGGACCACTCGACTATCAATCCGTCGAAGCTGAAACTTTTACCGCGCCGCAAGGCTACAGCGATGTGTCGGCGCATCAGGCAAACTTTTTCAATGCGGTGCGAACTCGCAAGCCTGCCGTGGAGAACGAAGTATTTGGCAACCATGCGGCCATCGGCTGCCATCTTGCCAATTACGCCTACTTCAAGAACACAATTGCAACCTGGGATGAGGGCGCGAAGACGATCCGTGGATAGGCCCGACTTCCGGCGGTTTCTTATAGCAGATGATTCAGAATTGAGGGCTTAATATGCTTCGAATTTCTAGGAGAACTTTCTTGAAAACCGCCTCCGCCTCTGCCGCTTGCGCAGCGCTGTGGAACAGCGTACCCCAGCTGATAGCCAATGCTCTCGGCCTGCCGCTCGGCTTGCAGTTGTACTCTGTGCGAGACATTCTACCCAAGGACTATGAGGGAACGCTTCACCAGGTCGCTGCGCTGGGATATCGCGAAGTGGAGGCTGCGGGTTTCTTCGGCCACAGCCCCGCCGAGGTAAAGCAGGCAATGGATCGCGTCGGCCTTCACTGCGTGAGCGCCCACTATCCCCTTACCCAACTGCTGCCCAAGGTGGATGAAACAATTCAGTTCGGCAAGGATCTGGGGCTCAGCTACATCGTCTGCTCGTCGCCGATGCTGAAGGATCCTTCGCGCGTGAGGGACGCCGGGTCCCGCGCGGCCAGGGAGTCGATGACGCTCGACGACTGGCACTGGAATGCGGATCAGTTCAATCGTATCGGGGAGAAAGTGAATGCAGCCGGCATGCGGTTCGCATACCACAATCACACGCCGGAATTCCGCTCAGAAAACGGCGTGGTGTTCTACGACGAACTGTTGCGATCTACCGATCCCACAAAGGTTAGCATGGAGTTGGATTGCGGCTGGGCTGTGGTGGCCGGCCAGAAACCTGCGGACCTCCTATCCCGCTATCCCACGCGCTTTTCCATGCTGCACGTGAAGGACTTCAAGATGAGCCCTACAACGACGCCGTCGGACCCGCCCCCTTCAACCGAGATGGGGCGCGGAACGATTGACTATCATCCCATCTTCGAAGCGGCAAAAAAGGCCCATATCGAACACGCTTTTGTGGAGCAAGAGCAGTTTGACATACCCCCGATGGAAGCTCTCAAGATCGATGCCGACTATATGCGTGCCGTGACGGTGTAACGGACGAGAAGTTTGACGGCAAGCTCGTATGGCGCGCTAACGCAGCGCGATCTGGATCGCCAGGTCTAGTCCCACCATCAGGACGGCGGAAGCTGGGATGACCAGGAGAGCCTTCTTCAATCGCCGCGGATCGCCACCCGCGATGACCCCGATGATGCGCGAGCTGACGGCTAGGCCGGTCCATCCGCACGTAATCACGAAGCCAATCGCGGTGCCGGTCATGCGCGGGAAGGCATCGCCCACGATCGCCAGTGTCGTGGGAAAGACCGGGGCCATCGAGATTCCCGCCAAAAACACCAACACCCATGCAGCCGCAGGGTTCTTAATTCGCAGCATTAGAAAAGTCGTAACCGCCATCGCGACAGATCCGACCAAAGTAACCGTGATCGCGGGCACGCGGATCAGAATAGGCAGGATAGCCCCGCGGCCGATGAGCATGCCGAGCGCAAAGCCTAGCGAAAGAATATTGAGAGCGCGCGATTCGGGGATACCCTGCGCGATCAGGTGCCGCGGCAACCAGTTCCACATTCCCACCTCGCAGGTGATGTAAAGAAAAACAAAGAGTCCGATCAGAAGCAGCAGCGGGCGTCCGAGCACTGGAGCCGCCTCCTTCAGCACGAATCGTCCAGCGCCGGTAGGCCCGGGCATTCTAGTAACGGCCTCGATCACCAGCGTGACGACCGTGAGCGAAGCGATGCTGTAGCAGAGGCGGACCCAGTTGCGCCCAAGAAGGTTGGCAGCGATAAACGGCGTAGCAAGCGCGCCGAGTCCGAAGAAAAGGTTGGCCAGGTTCAGCGCGGTGGCGCGATGGGCCTCGCCCACATCGCTGGCCAGAGCATTCGCACCGGTCACCATGATGCCGCCGCCCACGCCCAGCAGGAACAGCAAAAGAACGATGCTGCGAAAGCCTGGCGAGCGCGGAAGAGCGAAGAGCGCGATGGAGATCAAGCCAAGGCCGAGAACGATGCCTAGCTTTTTCCCTTCGTTATCGAGAAGCGGTCCAGCGGCGAGCGAGGCGAGAATGAGACCGAGTGCTTGCGCAAAAGCGATTGTGCCGTTCTGGCTTGGTGAGAGGTGGAAGCGATCAGACAGTTCGGGTAGGATGGTACCCAACATGGCGGCGATCATCCCGTAGATAAAAATAGCAATAATGGCGGCGAGAATTAACACACGTTCCTTTCAATTGCAGGTTTCAGCTGGAACCAAGTGCGGGCACATCGATCCAGCTTCGCATTCGATGGCTCTGGAGCACAGCGTTGAGGATGGTCAACTGCCGCATTCCATCGATGAACTGCGGGTACTCAGGCGCTCCGCCCGGATTGCTAATCGAAGCATAGAATCGCCGGAAAACTTGCTTGAACGTGTCATCGTAGCCTTCGCTGTGGCCGCCCGGAAGATCGGCATAGTCGCGAACCGCTGGCTTGAGCAGAGAAGGATCTTTAACAACAATCTCATTGCCCGCATTGCGATGGCCCACCCAGAGTTCATCGGGACGTTCCTGGTTCCAGGCGACGGACGCTCGTGTGCCGCAGATCTCAATGCTGAGCCGATTCTTGCGTCCCGCCGAGACCTGGCTGGCAGTGACGGTACCCCGCGTTCGCTCGCCCATGCGAAAAATCACTGCGCCGAAGTCCTCGGTGTCGACCGCGGTTTCCATATAGTCTTCGGGACTAAGCAGCTTATTGGAAAAGGTTTCGACGGAATGTTTCGGCTTTCTTCGCGAGGGATGAAACGTCTGCAGATCGGCACAAAGAGAAGTCACAAACAGTCCAGTGACATGCTCAGCCATATCGAACCAGTGCAACCCAATATCGGCCATGCAGCGCGAAGGGCCGCCGGCCTTAGCATCGACTCGCCAGTTCCAGTCCGTGTCGTACAGCAGCCAATCCTGGAAATACGTTCCCTGGACGACGAGAATCTCACCCAAGTCGCCATCTTCGCGCATGCGTCGCATCTGCTGCACCATCGGGTAGTAGCGCAAATTGTGACAGACGCAGTTCCGCAATCCCTGCCGCTCAGCGATAGAGACGAGTTCTTCGCCTTCTTCCACGCTCGTAGCCAGCGGTTTTTCGCAGATCACATGCTTTCCCGCCTGGAGCGCTTCCTTGGCCATCGAAAAATGTTGCGCGTTCGGCGTGCAGATGTGGACTACATCGATCGCCGGATCGCGCAGGATCTCGCGATAGTCGGCCGCAATCTTAGGGGTGGAAAACCCAGCGCCCAGGCGCCGCGCCGCATCCGCGTTTCTGCCCGCGATTGCGGCCGCCTCAACATACTCCAACCGCCGCACCGCTTCCAGGTGCACGCGGCCCATGAAGCCTGTGCCAATGATCGCCGTTTTGATCAGTTTCATTCTTCTTCGCTCTGCGTTAGACCCACCAGGCAGCGCCCGGCCGCTCGCGGATCACCATGCGGTTGAGAAAATTGGCTGCCTTGGTCAAGCCTTCCTCCGGCGAAAGCAAGCTGTCCTCATGCTCGATCGATAGCACGTTGTCGTAGCCAAACATCCGCAGGGTCGAGATAAACTCGCTCCACCACTCCGCGCCGTGGCCGTAACCGCAGGTGCGGAAGATCCAGCCACGTTCGCGCTCTTCGGTGTACGGCTTGGTGTCAAGCACTCCGGTACGCGGCAGGTTGCTGGCGTAGATCTGAGTGTCTTTGGCGTGGACGTGAAAGATCGCGTCCCTGAGTACGCGGACGGCGGCGATGGGATCGATACTCTGCCAAAAAAGATGGCTCGGATCGAAGTTGCAACCCACGCTGGGCCCGGCGATGGAGCGCAGCCTGAGCATCGTCTCCGGACTATAGACGACGAAACCAGGATGCATTTCGATGGCGATTTTCACACCGTGGTCGGCGGCGAACTTCGCGTGCTCAGTCCAATAAGGGATGACCACTTCGTTCCACTGCCAGTCGAGAACTTTCAAATAGTCCGGTGGCCAAGGACAGGTGACCCAGTTCGGAGCAGTGGCATGTGGCGAATCGCCGGGGCATCCGGAGAAATCGACCGCCACAGAAATGCCGAGCTTTTCGGCGAGCAGGATGGTTTTGCGGCTCACCTCGCGGTCATGTTGTGCGCGGGCTTTATCAGGATGCAGCGCATTGCCGTGACAACTCAATGCGCTGATGGTCGCGCCGTGATCTGTCAAAACCCTCTGAAACTCGGCGAGGGCGGTCGCGTTTTCGAGTATCGAAAGCTTACAGTGCGCATCGCCAGGATAATTGCCTGTGCCGAGCTCGACCGTGTTGATCTGGAGAGCTTTGAGTTTCTTGAGAACCGCGTCCAGCGGAAGCTGCGACAGCAAGGGCGTAAAAACTCCAACGTGCATAACGATTTCGATCTCCCGGTTCTATCTTTGAAGATTAAGCGAACGCCGAACTTCCCAAACGAACAGCGGCGCTCATTTTATTTCAGCGTCTTCGGCGGGCAGCAGTTCGTAGCTCACCAATGCGACCTTCGAACTGTCCGGCGACCACGACGGAACATTCATTGTGCCTTGTCCGCCGAAAAGCTTGGCAAGAACGGTTATCGCTCCGTCGATCTTTCCGCCACTCACGTTCATGATGCGCAGTTGTACATCCTTATTGGGCGGATGGCCCACGACATCGTTCCCGTACGAGAGGAAGACCATCCACTTACTATCGGGAGAGATGTGAGGAAACCAATTGTTGTAATCGTCGAACGTGATCTGTTCCTGGGCGGTGCCATCAGCGTGCATCCGCCAGATCTGCATGTGCCCGGTGCGCTCGGAGTTGAAGTAAATGTACTTGCCGTCAGGCGAATACTCGGGCCCGTCGTCGAGACCCTTGGCGGTGGTCAGGCGCGTCTCGTCGCCGCCGGCGAAGGGGATGGTATAGATGTCGAACTCTCCATTGCGCTGGCCGGTAAAGGCGAGCGTCTTGCCGTCGGGTGACCAGCCGTGCCAATAGGAAGGAGAATTCTGCGTGACGCGGCGAGGCGTTCCGCCGCCAATAGCCATCACGTAAACGCTCGACTTATGGTCGGGCTGCGAACCATCGCTGATCGCCAGCCACTGTGCGTCAGGGGAAATGCCATGATCATTATTGCAATGGATTGCCGTACCGGTATCGATGGTGGTGGGCGTGCCGCCATCAACGGGCAAACGCAGAATGTGGCCCTCGCGGTTGAAAAGAAAGCTCGCCCCATCATGCGTCCAATTGGGCGCCTCAAAGTGACTGGCATCTGTATAGACCACGCGGCGATCCGTGGAAGCAATGTCCACCCTCTCCAGCGTGCTGTACAGCACAGGCGGCGCGGCGCTGACCGCGGGTGGTGCGAGGTCAACATTTGTGAAGACCGCCTTCTCGACCACGTCCTTATCATGCGAGCAAACGCCGATGCCCACGTAGAACGATCCCTGCAGCGGCAGCTTGATCGATGCACCGGAAGGCCGTAACGCCTGGCCCGCGACCGCAGCTAAAAAGACATAGATGAAGTCGCCGCGCTTCTCGATCCGTAATCGATGGGGCGCGGAAAGGTTGGACTGAATCTCGTGCGTGATCGCGCCCTCGGCATCGCGATACTGCAGCGAGGTGAGCCCATCGCCGTGCAAGGCCACGTCAGCGTAAGCCGAATCGGCGTCGAGGCTCTGGCGGATCATCAGCACCGCTTTGCGATGAGCATTGCCGCCCTTTTCCGGGAAGGCTAGCTCCGCCGTCAATGCGATATCGCCAGAGACTTGCTTCCATGCAAACTGAAAAGCGTCGGAGGTGAACCACATGTTTTCGCCGCTGCCCGTGAGGGTATAGGCATGCTGCGCGGAATCGTATTGCGCAGATCCAACGTGCAGCGTGGTGCCAACGTCAGAGTGATCCTGAAAGAGACCTAGAGAGGCCGGGCCAGTCTGGGCCCGGATAACCCAGCCTACGGAGAGTACGAACAGGACAATGCTGCCTAAGAAAAATAAGGATGTACACCCAAAGACTATTTTGCGCATGTGACAGCGCCTCCACGACCGTCCCACGGAAAGGTAGGGCGGTGGAGGGGAATTGTCAATCAAGCGGCACTCAGGAGTTCGCGTGATCGAGGTTCTACTTGCGCTCGGCGTCCTTCAAAAACGTTCCCTCTTGCAGTTCCGTAAAGGCCCGCTGCAGTTGCTCCTGCGTGTTCATAACGATCGGCCCGTACCAAGCCACTGGCTCTTCGAGAGGCTTTCCCGAGACCAGAAGAAACCGGATCCCATCATCCCCGGCCTGCACCGTGACTTCGTCACCGCGATCAAAAAGAATGAGCGAGCGGTTATCTGCCTCGACCGGAGGTGTGGTGTCGGCCCATTTGATCGCTTCGGTCGGCACCGCCAGTGGACCAGATGCGTTGCAGAACTTCCCCGCCCCGCCGAAAACATAGGCGAATGCATGGCGGGTCGTCTCCACCGGAAGAGTCTTTCTTTTGCCCGGGGCTACCGATATATCTAAATAAATCGGATCGGCGGCGATCCCATCCACCGGCCCACTCTTCCCCCAGAACTTTCCACAAACGATTCGCACGTGCGTGCCATCGTCGTCCGTGACCTCAGGGATCTCTCCGGTTTTCACTTCCTGGTAACGAGGCGCGGTCATCTTCAGCGACGAAGGAAGATTCGCCCACAATTGAAATCCGTGCATTCGCCCCCCTTGGTCGCCCTTCGGCATCTCCTGATGGATGATCCCACTGCCCGCCGTCATCCACTGCACGTCTCCGGCAGCGATCGCGCCGCGGTTTCCCATGCTGTCGCCATGCTCCACCGTTCCCGCCAGGACATAAGTAATGGTCTCAATTCCGCGGTGTGGATGCCACGGAAACCCGGCAAGATAGTCCTCCGGAACATCATTGCGAAAATCGTCGAGCAAAAGAAAAGGATCAAAATCTTTCGTGTTTCCGAAGCCGAATGCGCGGCGCAAATGCACGCCCGCGCCTTCCAGAGTTGGCTTCGCCTGAACGAGTCGCTTGACCGGTCGAATCGACATAAGCATCCTTTCTCCAAAGCCTTTTGATGTCGAATCGATCAACATCGATTCTCAGCGCGACTCACCGGCCTCGAGGCTCAAGCGCTTTCGGTGACGGCCTGCCGATTTCGCAAGCCGAAACGCGAAAATTTGATGCCTGCAATCGAAATTTTGCATCGTCTTGTTTCGAAGGTAAGGTTGACGCGTTGGTGGCTTGACGCTAGTATCTTTTGAGCATGTCAAGTTTCAGCAATCTTCGCCAGGAGTGCATGTGTGCATGTTGTTGTTGTGCATTCGTGTGCTCTGGCGCAGGTAAATTGCTGACTTAAGACTTTCATAGTTATCGGCACTTATACCCACCGCCAGAAAGCATCTGGCGGTGGGTTTTTCTTTTGGCGGCCAATATGACCAATGCAGTTGCGGAGACCAAAGCACAGAAGTCCGAGCGCCTGAAGCGCGCTCTGAATCCGTGGGAGAGTCTCGCCGAGATTCGCCGTTTTGCGCGCGAAGGCTTCGATTCGATTCCACCGGAGTGGATCGGAACGTACTTCCGTTGGTGGGGAGTCTACACGCAGGGCGATGGCGCCGGTGTAGTTGGAGGCCAGGGCGGACAGGGGCGCGCGTTGCCCTTCTTCATGCTGCGCATTCGAATTCCCAACGGTCTTCTGCGCTCCAACCAACTGCGAGCCATCGCTGGTCTCACCCGCCGTTATGCTCGCGGCACTGCCGATTTAACGGTACGGCAAAATATTCAGCTCCACTGGGTCACCATTGAGGCTCTTCCCGAAGTGCTGGAAGAACTCTGGCGCGTCGGCCTGAATACGACTGGCGCCTGCGGCGACGTCACCCGCAACATCACGGGTTGCCCCGTCGCTGGTGTAGATGCGGACGAAATCTGCGACGCCTCGTCCCTCGCGCTCGAAGCCGATCGCATGCTGGCCGGCAACGCCGAGTTCTACAACTTGCCGCGCAAGTTCAAGATTTCGATTACCGGATGCCGCGTCTGGTGCCCGTACCCCGAGATCAATGATATTGGCCTGACCGCGATCCAGCGTATTGTTGCTGGCAAATCTGAGATCGGTTTTGCCTTACGCGTGGGCGGCGGACTTTCCACCGAGCCCTACCTTGGCGTGCCTCTGAACGCCTTCGTGCGCTGGAATCAAGTTCTGCCGGTGATCAAAGGAGTTGCCGAGTTGTTTCGCGACTCCGAGCAATTGCGCGAACATCGCGAGCGCGCGCGGCTTAAGTTCCTCTTCGTGCGCCATGGTTGGACTCCGAATGATTTCCAAAAAGACCTCGAGCGCCGCATCGGATTTCAACTCGATCCTGCCGAACCCGAACACCCACCATCCGATGTATACCGCGATCACATCGGCATCCACCCGCAAAAGCAGCCTGGCTACTGCTATGTGGGCTCCGCGGTTCTGCGCGGCAGGATTACACCCGAGCAAATGGACGCCGCAGCCGATCTCTCCGAGCGCTTCGCCAGCGGCGAACTACGCACCACAAACATGCAGAACCTGCTGATCGTTAACGTCCCTCGCTTGCAAACCGACGAACTGGCTAAGGAGCTAGGTGCGATCGAACTGCCCGTGAATGGCTCTCCGTTTTTCCGCGGAGCGATCGCCTGCAGCGGCAGCGAGTTTTGCAAACTCGCCATCACCGAGACCAAAACCTTCTCCCGCTGGCTCGTTGAAGAAATGGAAGAGCGCTTGCCCGGCTTTGATCAACACCTGAAGCTGCACGTCACCGGCTGCCCTAATAGTTGCGGGCAGCATTGGATCGCCGATATCGGAATTGAGGGCAAGAAATTAAAGGTCAGTGGAAACATGGTGGATGCTTACTACTTTTGCCTCGGTGGCGCTCTCGGTCTGAATCAAGCCATCGCGCGGCCGGTTGGCTATCGCTGCCTCGCGACCGAAGTACCGGAAGCCATCGAGCGGCTTCTGCGCAAGTACCTCGCCGATAGCAACACCGGTGAAAATCTCCGGCAGTTCTTTTCTCGCCACACCGATTCGGAATTGCGCGACTACCTTGCGGGAAAAACCATCGATCCAGTCGCCCGCGATCTGCCCGAGGGCCACGTGCCGAGCGGCGTGGAAGGCTGAAGCAACCATGAGCAACTTGTTTCCCATGTTCTTGAAACTCGCAGGCAAACGTTGCCTTGTGGTCGGCGCCGGCAAGGTTGGCGAGCCCAAGATCGGCGGCCTGATCGACACAGGTGCATGCATCCACGTAATTGCTTCGGAAGCGGCCGCTGCGGTCCATGACTGGGCGAAGGCAGGCAAGATCACGCTCGAACTCCGCGCCTATGCTCCCGGCGATCTCGACGGGGCGTTTCTAGCGGTCGTAGCCACTGCGTCTCCTGCCCTTAACGAATCCATTTATCGCGAAGCGCAGCGGCGCGGAGTTCTGTGCAACGTGGTGGACGTTCCGGAATACTGCGACTTCTACTATCCCGCCGTGGTGCGCCGCGGCGATTTTCAAATTGCAGTTTCCACCGGCGGGCAAAGTCCATCCCTGGCTCAAAAGATTCGGCAACAGCTGGAGCGGCAGTTTGGCCCCGGATACGCCCAATGGGTCGCGGAACTTGGAGCGACGCGAAAGGTTGTATTGGCCAGTAATCTAGATCCGCAACGCAAACGTGAACTGTTGCATTCATTGGCGAGCCGTGAAGCTGTAGAAGCGGCGGTAGCGGAAGAGCCCGCGAACAACGTAAGGAGAGTGACTGCATGAACGGCAAAGTGTATTTGGTGGGTGCAGGTCCGGGTGATCCCGAGTTGCTTACCGTGAAAGCCCTACGGTTATTGCGAACCGCCGATGTGGTGCTTCACGACGACCTCGTCGCGCCCGAAATATTGAAATTGATTCCGCATACGGCTCAGGTCCAGAACGTGGGCAAGCGCTGCGGAACCAAGACCATGCGGCAGGAGGAAATCAATTTTCTGTTGGTTGCGCTGGCTGCCTCAGGACAGCAGGTGGTGCGCCTGAAGAGCGGCGACCCTCTAATCTTCGGGCGCGCTGGAGAAGAACTCGAAGCGCTACGGCGATCCAACATCGCATACGAGATTGTTCCCGGTGTCACTTCAGCTCTGGGAGCCGCGGCCGCAGCTGGCATTCCGCTCACCCATCGGCAAACATCTTCCACCCTGGTCCTGACGGCCGGTCATCGCGCTTCCGAGAACACTGATGCAGATTGGAGGAGCTTCGCTGGACCCGAGTCGACGCTCGTGATCTACATGCCCGGCCACGACTACGCCGAGATGGCCGGCAGGCTCTCGACGGCCGGATTCGCCCAAGAAACTCCTTGCGCCATCATTTCGCGGGCAACAACTCCACAGCAGCAAGTGCACCGAACCACAATCTCGCATCTGCATCGAGCGCCGAGGCTCGCGACTCCAACCTTGCTGGTCGTTGGCAAGGTCGTGAAATTCGCCGATCGCTCTGTCGATCAATCAGAAGCGAACTTCCCTGGGATGGAAAACGCGTTCGAGACCGTGCTTGCGCAAAGTTTCCCTTCCCCTGGTGGGCCGAATCAAGAGGAACCGTTGCCGTGAAAGAAGAAATCGCACACCTACAGACCGCTGCCGAAGCTTGGAGTCCTGAACGTGTTCTCCACTGGGCCTTCGACACTTTCGGCAACACCGTGGCAATCTCTTCCGCCTTTGGGGCGGAGGGCATGGTCCTGATCGATATCGTCTCCCGCGTACGCCAGAATTTTCGCCTCTTCACCCTGGATACCGAATTCCTTTTTCCCGAGACCTACAACTTGATGGACCAAGTGGAGCAAAAGTACGGCGTCACGATTGAAAGGGTCTATTCACTCCTTGCACCGGAGGAGCAGGAACGCGTTCATGGTCCGGCGCTGTGGCAACAGCACGCTGATCAATGCTGCGACGTGAGGAAGGTCGAGCCACTGCGGCGCAAGCTGGGCGAACTGCAGGCCTGGATCACCAGCATCCGCCGCGAACAGACAACTGCCCGAGCCAGCGCAGGCAAGATTGAATGGGATGACAAGTTTGGTCTGGTTAAGATCAATCCGATCGCCGACTGGAACGCTAAGCAGGTATGGCAATACATCCGCGCGCATGACACGCCGTACAACGCGCTGCATGATCGCGGCTATCCCAGCATCGGCTGCACCCATTGCACGCGCGCCGTGCGCCCGGGAGAAGACCCACGGGCGGGCCGATGGTCCGGATCTTCCAAGACCGAGTGCGGCCTCCACATCATCCAAGGGCAGTCCAACCCGCCGGAAGCTGACGCATGAAGGAGTTGGTTGCGCCAGGCGCCCGGCCTGTGGTTCCCGACTCCGCAGAGAGCCGCATCTTATGTTTGAACCTTCTCTGCACCAGTGCGAGCTTCCCAATACCGATCGATCGACCAGCGATTCCTCTCGTAATACGTCAGCAAGACAAAGAACAAAAGCACGTAGATGAGTTGACCTCCGGCGACATCCCAATTCTCCGCCAAGCAAGTTCCAATTTGTAACGTAAGCATCAGAAGGCTGCCTGCGATCAGAGCGAGTGATGTCCAAAGCCCAAGAAACATCAAAAGACCCACGGCTCCCTCGCACCAAGGTAAAACAACCGCCACGAAATGCACCAAGAATCCCGGCAGTGGAGCGTTGTGCATCTGCTTCTCCATGTAGGCGGCAAACACAGAATGGTCCCCGATCAGTCGAGCGAATCCATGCAGAAAGAGATTCGCACCCAGAGTCAAACGCAGAAGCAAATAGGCGATTTCATCGTTCCTGGTCATGTAAAGGCTCCTCTGTAATCTCCACTCGACTGCCTTTGTATCCATGCTTGCTTTCATGACTGCAACCTCTTAGACGCAAATTACCGCACTGCGAGATCCACGACATTCCAAGCAGGGGAGGCAGCAGGGTGTTCAGTTCACCGCCTTCGCGCCGCAGCAGCACGTGCTGCCCTTGCAATTCTTAAGGCGAGTATTGCGCACGAACGGTCAATATTAACCAGTTATCTATGAGCAAGGGCCCGATACGGGAGATATAACACGATTCGAAAGCGGAAATTCGGCGAGGATATCAAAATGTGGCAAGGCACCGAGATCACTAGAGGTACGTGAAGTCCGGTATGCCTGCCTGAGATGATTCGGGTGTCTCGGCAGTCGATTGAGATTCGCAGATCTCGAAGATGGAGTCCAGTTTTTTTATCTTCAATATTTCCCGCACTTGTTGGGCGGGATCCACTAGTTTGAGATAAACACCAGCGGCTTGCAGCGAAATCAAAGCTCCGATTCCCGCAGCGTCGATTGCATCAACCTGTGCCAGGTCAAGCACGACATTCCGCCCCTCCTGCTGCACAGCCGGGCACAGAATAGCGGTCTCATTGCCACATACAATGCTGCCCAGGCAGTGCAGAATCACGACTTCACCGAAGGTTTCGACAGTAACCGTCAGCATGCTTCAATTCTCCCGGATCTCGCAGCCCACAACGGCCACCGCCATTGTAGGCGAATGAAAAGCGAACATCAAGCCCCCCCCCAAAAAGCTCGCCTTGATCAGGTACCCTCTTCCTCGGCTCAGACTTTCGGCTCCGCTGCGGGCGATCCGAACGATCCGCAGCGTCCAAGCATGCCTTGACGAAACTTCTCACGCTCCTCAGGGGTCATCTGTTCCCACCGCTCCATCATGCGGCGACGCCAGTACATGCGCCGGCCGGGGTGGCCCCGGAATCCTCCAAAGAGGATCTTGCTAAGAACCAAAATCCCGAGCGCTTGCCAGAAGTTGATCAGATGCCAGCCAAAAAGAGCCGGCATGAGCCAATTCCACAGGCGCATGACCACAAAGCCAAACACGGTGACGAACAGCAGTGCAAACAGCACGAACTTCAGTCCTCGCACAATCCAATGCCTTTTCATGTTTGTTGCCCTCATGCTTTCCTAAAATCGTCATAAATGGCCTGGAGACGATCGCGCAGGTGCAGGACTGCGTAATGCTTGCGTGAGAGCAGGGTGTTCACACTGACGCCAGTTTGTTCGGCGAGCTCTTTGAAGCTGTGACCTAGAAACTCGTGAGCCACGAACACTTCGCGCTGCTCTTCAGGCAGTTCGTCCAAGGCCAAGTCCAACTCGTCCAACAACACACTTCGTGCATAGGCCGCATCAGGCCCAGCCTCCGGCGATGGCAGCAGGTCTTCCCACTGGAGTTCCTCCCCGTCCGCTGTCCTAACTGCTGGTTCACTTGACGCGTCCCGCTTCTTGCTGCGGAACAAGTCCGTGATCCGGTTGCGGGCCACTCGGAACAGCCAGGCAGTGACTTGCTCCACCGGCTTCATCATTCGGTATGCCTCCACAAGTTCGTAGAAGACCTCCTGCAGGATGTCTTCTGCGTCGCTTTGGTCGGCTACTCGTTTACGGATGAAGTTGCGTAGCCGAGGCTTTTCCCGCTCGATCGCTTCAGAGATCTGCTGGTCTTGCTGCACCATCATCCACTGTCTTCTCAGCGCCTCGTCCATCCACCCTTGTAGACGAATGAGCGAGATGTATATTTTAGAGGCGTGTGGAAATGTGTTTTTCTGGCCCCAATGACTCCTGGACAATGAGACTTTAAACACCGCCGACCCCCATCGGAGGCTCCTGAGATCTGTTGGCTATTCTGGTGGTGGTCGGTCATCGCCTCGTGCGTGGATTGAGTTATTCGCTTGGGGGCCCGTTTGCCTGAAGTCGACTCTGAAGCACTGAATCGCATTCCTGCCGGAGCAAAGCAAGCAGTTGATCCATGTGCTCGGTACGCGTGCGAAAATTCACGGGATTAATGCGGAACCACGTTTTCCCTTTCAGTTCCGTGGTCGAGATCCAAAATCTTCCGCCCTGCTCGACCCTCCGTGCTACCTCCGCGTGCAGCTCCTTGGATTGCGCTTCGTCCGGATCCGCGCCTCGATGTCGAATGCAGATCGCCGACATTGGCGGCTCGCTTGCCGGCTCGAACTCAGATTGCTTTGTGACCAGCGAATGAAGGTGCTTTGCCTGGCGCACATTGCCGTCAATCCACTCGCCGATCTGATGCGCTCCGTAGCGCTTGAAACTCATCCACACTTTCAGCCCGCGAAAACGGCGAGACTGCTCGAAGCTGTGAACGTAGTACTGATATCGTTCATTCGCACGATCCAGTTCATCAGTAAGGTAGGATGGCTTCAGCCCAAAGGACGCCGTCAATCGCCGCTCATTCTTGACCAGGATCGCTCCCGCATCCAGCGGCGCATAGAACCATTTGTGTGGATCAATGGTAATCGAGTCCGCGAGTTCCAATCCCCGATTCCGCATCGGCCACGCGTGAGAGAGCAGCATGCCGCCGCCATAAGCAGCATCGACGTGGAGCCACATTCCCTCTCGATCAGCGATGGCCCGCAATTCGCGGACCGGATCGAGCGCTCCGGTATTCGTGGTTCCGAAGATGCCTACAATACACATCGGACGTATACCGCGTTTACGATCCTCTGCGATCGCTTCTTCCAGTGCATCCAGTCGTATGCGAAAATCAGCGTCCGTGGGCAGCGCCCGCAGTGCGGATCGGCCAAGCCCGACCGCATCGACGGCCTTGTCCACAGAAACGTGCCGTTCTTCTGACGCGTACACCGCCCAGCGTTCCTGGACCCCTTCCTGTTGCGCCATGTCCTGCGAAGCCCAGTCCCGGGCCAGCTTCAGCCCGATGAAGTTCGCCATCATCCCGCCGCTGGTGAGATTGCCTCCCGCTTCCTCACCGTAGCCGGCCAGGTCGGTGAGCCAACGCACTGTCCTTCGCTCCATCGCGACCGCAGCCGGGCCGATCGTGTAGGCCCCTATGTTTTGGTTGAGAGCAGAACAGATGAAGTCCGCGATAATGCCAACTGGATTGGGCGACGGAGTGATCAGCCCCATGTACCCAGGGTGCCCAACATTGGTGCAATACGGAAGAAGCTTCTCTTCCAGTTCACCCACGACCTTTTCCGCGGGACAGGGATCCTGCGGTAGCGTCTCAGCGAAAAGCTCGGTCAGGGTTCGCGGTTCGACATTTGGGAACACGCGCCTCTGTTCGATGTGCTCTAAATATTCGGCCAGAAGATCCACGACTCGGTGTCCAACTTCTCGAAATTCCTGTGGGTTCATGAGTCCGCCTGAGTTTTCAGTCTAGTCCAAAGACTGTCTTGGTTTCGCCGTTCCAGCTGGAAGCAATGGCAGTAGAATGCCGGGACGGTGAAAGGTAGCGCTCGGCCGGACGGCGGGATCTGTTCTCGGGAGTGCAGAAAAACTTCAAAACGCTCTTGACGTGACTTTTAATTCACGTTACTATATTGTCACATTAATTTCTCGTATGCACCTTAAGGAGAGAAATGCATGAAATTGAAAGATCTGACGCTCGACGTTGAGCAGCACATAGACATCAAAGCCACACCGGAAAAAGCATTCGCGGCCGTCCTGCATCGCCTCGGAAAAGGCAACACCAGGCCCGATGGCCAATCGTTGGAGTTGCTGCTGGAGCCGAAACCGGGGGGGAGGTGGTACCGCGACCGAGGAAACGGAATTGGGCACCTGTGGGGGTTCGTGCAGGTCATCAAGCCGCCGACGCTGTTGGAACTGAGTGGCCCGATGTTCATGTCCTATCCGGCCATTAATCACCTGGAAGTCAAGGTCGAACCGGCTTCCGGAGGCTGCCGAGTCACCCTTCGGCATCGGGCCATAGGTATGATCGATCCTCAGCATCGCAAGGGCGTGAGTACTGGCTGGAATCACATGCTCAGCGAAATAAAGAAGGACTGCGAGTAGCGGTGACAGAGATCGCTGCTCGACCAGCGGACGGACTCGACCCGGTGTGGAAGGCGCTGGCGGACCCGACTCGGCGCGCGATTCTGGATTTTCTGCGAGATTGTCCGCGCAACACCACCGAGATTGTCGAGTCAGTTCCGCACTTGAGTCGCTTTGGAGTGATGAAGCATCTCGACGTGCTGCGCCAGGCGCACCTGGTCCACACGCGAGAAGCGGGAAGACAACGAGTGAACTCGCTGAACGTCGTGCCCATCCGGCAGATCTATGAGAGGTGGGTCGGCCCGTTTCAGGAGCTTTGGTCGGGCGAGCTCCTTCGAATAAAGGATGAGGCTGAAAAGAAAGTTCCGGGCGGAAAGCCAGGAACCTCGCGCAGGCGAAAGAAACACTAGGCCGCAAGCGGCGGTCTACAACCGAAGACAAGAAGACAGAAATCACGATTAGGAGAATGCCATGGCTACACTACTCACCAACACAGGAATTCAAGAACACCAAGTTGTTCCCCCAAAAGAATGGATTGCAAGTCGCAAACAGCTGCTCCGGAAAGAAAAGGAGTTCACCAAATTACGCGACGAATTGAGCCGGCAACGCCGCGAGCTGCCCTGGGAGAAGGTTGAAAAAAAATATGTTTTCGATGGGCCGAAGGGCAAGGAGACTCTTACCGACCTCTTCGATGGCAGAAGCCAGCTGATTGTCTACCACTTCATGTTCGGTCCGGGTTGGGAGGAGGGTTGTCCCAGCTGCTCGTACCTGGCTGATCATTTCGGCGGCAGCCTGGCTCACCTCGCCAATCGCGATGTCACGCTGGCCGTGGTTTCGCGAGCTCCGCTGGCCCAGATCGAGGGGTTCAAGAAACGCATGGGCTGGCAGTTCCGGTGGGTATCGTCTTACGGGAACGACTTTAACCGTGACTATCACGTGTCGTTCACAAAAGAGGAACTGGCGAAAGGCAAGGTGAACTACAACTACGACGCGGTCGAGTTCCCGAGCGAGGAAGCGCCCGGCGCCAGCGTCTTCTATAAAAACGATGCGGGTGAAGTTTTCCACACCTATTCCTCGTACGCGCGGGGGCTCGACATCCTGGTCGGCGCCTACAACTTCCTCGACCTCGTGCCGAAAGGTCGCGACGAAGATGGCTTGGCCTTCACCATGGCGTGGGTCAGGCATCATGATCGATACACTGCGGGCTACTTCGTCGACCCGAAGGCGCGGTACGTGGCTCCGAAAGGCTCGGGATCCTCGTGCTGCTCGGAGGAGCACCACTCGTGAACAATCATGGTTGCTGCCCAATGGCTTCGAGCGGTTCGAGCCGCGCAACGGCCGGAGCGCGGATCGCCATCGGCGGTCCGCGTCCGCCGACGCGGGCACGGCGTTGTCTCGACGTTGCCGGATGGATCGTACCGAGCAGCATTCTGGCGCTTTTGCCAAAGTGTCCACTGTGTCTGGCGGCTTGCGTAGCCCTTGGAACCGGAGTTGGCATTTCGCTGCCAACCGCAACGTACCTAAGGACGCTGCTGGTGGTCCTGTGCATTGCGGCCCTGTCATACATTTCGGCAAAACGTATGCGCCGCAACCTTAACGGACGCGCTCGGGCCGTTAGTGCATTCCGCATCCTGAAACGCTCGGCATGAGATGGAAGGCCGGCTGACGCTTGGCAAACCGGGTACCTACGTTAGGCGCACGTCGAATAGTACCAGCCAATATTGAAGGGATTGCAGGGCAAAGCCGCAAAGGATGAGTCCGACGCCAAAGGCTCCGAGCCGTCGCTCCGAAAGGTTGTCAGCGTAGTACTCGATGTAAGGATTCACCGTCACTCCAACGCCGGTGACCAGGCCGGTCACCAACCCTACCCGAAGCGCAAAAGACCACGCGTGGTCAACACGACGCACCACAGCACTACAGACAAGTGCAGCAGCTATGTAGCCGACCGTGCGGACGACAGTCCCCCAAAACTGACGGCGCGAAATCCGTGAACGACGAGATGCTACGTAATCGATGGCCGGACGCAAGCCGCGAAAATAGCCGAATACTTGGCCGGCCGTGATGAGAACGCCAAATGCGACTGCGAATCTGAGGCCCAAGATCCTGAACAGTCCAGCGCCGAACGCAACCCCGCGGATGGCGCTGAACAATGCCTCCCAAGGCAAGGAATAATGGTCCGGACCCCGAGCTGCTCGATTGAGTTCAATCGAGTGGCGATGCCGGTCGCAACACCCGAGGCGAGGCCAAAGAAGAGACCAAGGCCGAAACCGTAGCCGATTCCGAAACGATCGAGTAGGTTACGGCCCTGGTAAGCAGTCGCAGCGGTCCGTGTTGACCACCCAACAGATCATAGGCAAGGTAAAGACTCCCGAGCACATCAAGAAAGGTGCGGGTAATGCTGACGGCTGCGAGCGTATGGTGGTCCATTGAATGATTGTAGGGGTAACATTTTCGGACGCGGGATACATTAGGATTTCCGGGAGGAGGCGCTCCGAGTTCATAGGGCCGATTACTAAACGAACCAGATACGTCCCTGGTTTTCAGTCTGCTGGTACCCAGACCTCGCTACGTGATTCCGATTAGGCGATCAGGTGAATGCCATTTACGCCAGGAACCGCTGCGTGAATATAATGGCCATCGCCGTCTTCAACTGATCTCAAAAGTCAAGAGATGCCAAGGCGTACGATGCACAGACCCAGAGATCCAAGGGAAATTCCGAATCAAGACTCAACTCGGAGGCAAATGATGAAACAGTTGTCGACTGGGCTATGTACATTGGTCTTCCTGTTCCTTATCTCATCCCTAAGGCCAGTTCAGGCGCAAACGACGGCAGACGCGACGAGAGCTGCAGGGCGGTTCAGCTACGACGGCACCGAAGAAATCACAGTTACTGGTACGGTGTCGAGCGTGCTCGCGAAAGCCGTTCCGGGAATGATTGCGGGTTCCTACCTGGTGATAGCAACTCCTTCCGGTCTGGTAGATGCGAGTCTCGGAAGGTTCGGTTTGCGAGGCAACGGCGCGGTCTTCGTTGCTGCCGGGGAGCAAATTGAGGTGACCGGCGTCATGAAGACGCTTAAGGACAAGCCATTGTTGTTTGTCCGCACCGTGAAAGTAGAGGGCGAAGTGTATACCATCCGGAACGAGCACGGGGTGCCCCTGTCGCCGCAGGCACGCGAGCGTGCCGGCCAGAAGACGGGCCAGAACGGAGAGTCCCGATGAGCCGCCGAGACTACGCTGGCATCCTCGGCTTAGTTTTCCTTGCCCTGGTTTTCTTGACGAATTGCAACAGCTCGAACTACAACCCCCCGGCTGAATCGATCGCGGCTACCAGCGGAACACCGCAAAGCGCTGCGGTAAACACGCCTTTTGGAGCCCCGCTGGTGGCGACTGTAACGATGGGCGGATCGCCGGTGAGCGGCGCATTTGTGGTATTCACAGCTCCTTCGACGGGAGCTAGCGGCACATTCGCGTCGAACTCAACGAATACGGAAACGGATACGACCAACGCGAGCGGTGTGGCTACTTCGTCGAAGTTCACCGCAAATGGAACGCTCGGAGCCGATACGGTGACGGCTTCGGTTGCAGGAGTGACGGCCACGACCAATTTCAGTCTGACGAACACATCGGGGGCTGCGGCGTCGATCACGGCAACCAGTGGATCCCTGCAAGACGCAACGATCAGCACGCCGTTTGCAGCACCGCTGGTGGCTACTGTTGTAGACAGCAACCAGTACCCGGTGAGTGGCGCGTCCGTGACCTTCACGGCTCCGGCGTCGGGAGCGAGCGGCACATTCGTGTCGAACTCATCGGCTACGGAAACGGATACGACAAACGCGAGCGGCGTAGCTACCTCGTCGAAGTTCACAGCGGATGCGACCGCCGGCGGCTATAGGGTAACGGCTACGGTTACAGGAGTGACGACGGCGGCTAACTTCAGCCTCGCAAACATAACCGGGCCGGTCGTATCGATCACGGCGACGCGCGGAACGCCGCAAAGCGCAACGGTCAACACCCCGTTTGCCGCCCCGTTGGTCGTGACGGTGGTGGACCGTAACCAGAACCCCGTGAGCGGTGCGCTGGTGACGTTCGAGCCTCCAGCGACTGGAGCGAGCGTTACATTCGCCGGTGGAGTAAATACGGCAACGACCAACGCCAGCGGCGTGGCCACGTCGGCGCCCTTCACAGCGAATGGATCGGTCGAATCCTATACGGTCACGGCTACGGTGGCATCAGGGTCGGGGCCGGCTAACTTCAGCCTGACCAACACAGCGATCAGTTTTGCGTTCTATTTGAACGGGCTGGAGGTTGTCAACGGTGGCCCGAATTTTTACGCGCTCGCGGGTTCGGTGACCGTCGACGGCAACGGCAACGTCCTGGGCGGTGAACAAGACTATAACGACGGCTTGGGACTGCCGTCACCTCAGCCTTCCGGCGACACCATCTTGCCGGGAACTGCCGCGCTGACGGTCGATCCGACAACCGGCCAGGGCACACTCACGCTGACGACCAACAACGCGAGTTTGGGCGTGAGCGGTGTCGAAACGCTCGGCATTCAGTTTGTGAACACGAACCACGCGCTCATCGTTCAGTTTGACGGGTCGGCGACGTCCAGCGGGAGCATGGACACGCAGACACTGGCGAGCACGCTCAACGACGGAAACTATGCCTTTACCCTTTCTGGAGTGGACCCCGCGTATCTGTCGATTGTTCTCGGAGGCGTATTCTCGATCTCAACTAGCGGCACCGCCCTGCAGGGTACTTTCGACGTGGACGATTCTGGAGCTGATGCGACTCCGACACTGGGGACGGCTTTCAGCGGAACGATCACCGGACCCGACGCTTTCGGGCGGGGCACTATCACGAGCGCAGCTCTAGCGGTCTCACTCAACTATTACGTCGTTGGTCCCGAGGCGATACGGATCATCGACGTGGATGCTAGCGATTCGGCCATCGGTTCGGCGTTCGCCCAGGGCACCGGCACTTTCAGCAACGCATCGCTGGGGAGCTCCGTATTCGGAGTCGAAAGCAACTCGTTCGGAAATCTCTATGCTGCGGCAGGCATGTTTACTACGGTCCCGGCCAATGGCACATTCAATGGTGTAGCGGATGACAATGAATTTGACAACGGCACTATTGTTCCCAAGGCTCCTATCTCGGGCACCTATGCAGTTTCGAGCAATGGATACGGCAGCCTGACAATCGCGGCCGGAGACTTGGGCGACATCAGCGTCCTGGGGATCTATATGACGGACCCTCTTCTCAACCTGAATGATCCGAATAACGCTACCAGTGGATTGGGAGGGGCTCTGCTTGCAGACCTGGATGGCTTGAATCTCAACGGCACGGGAGTCCTGATTCCGCAAACGGACATCTCGACCGCGAGCTTTGCAGGCAACTATGCCTTTGGAGCGCAGGCTTACAACGACTTCCACGGGGCACACTTTGGTTGGGAATTCGACTTTGTTGGGCAGGGATCGGTTAGCAGCGGTGCTTTGAGCGGAGCCACCGGACTCGTCAGCGATCCTTTCTTCGCCTTCAACACCACCAACCCAAGTGGGACGGATAATGGGGTGAAGTTCACGGGAACCGCATCGCCTGACAGTGTCAATGGTGGGCGCTACACAATTCGTCTCGGAGTGGCCGTCCCTGGGGAGGGTCCAGTGGACTTCACCACAGTCATTTATCAGGCTAATGGCGGGCAGTTGTTCTGGTTGGACGAAAATACAAATGGCGAGAGTGTATTCCTTGGATCCCTTCAGCAGCAAGGGTCGCTTACCGGACTACCGGCGGCACAACAGGCCCTAGTGAAAACCAGATCGAAACAGAGACGATAAAGATGTTCGGGATAAAGACCGCGATGAAACTCTCAAGGATGGTGCTGCTTTCGCTGGTGGTGATGGCGCCAGCCGCGTCTTCGGCCCAGGATGCGACTGGAAGGATTTTCGGAACAGTCTACGACCAGCAGGGAGCGGTGATCCCCGAAGTGCGGATTACCGTGACCAACATGGCCACCCAGGAAGCGCGCGTCGCAACCACGGACAAAGAGGGATCCTTCCAGATGCTGGCGCTGCCGATCGGCAATTATAAGGTGACCGCGGAGCACACTGGCTTTCGCACGGTGGCCAGTGCAGAACAGAAACTGTTGATCAACCAAGCGCTCCGTATCGATTTCAAAATGAAAGTCGGAGCGGCCAACCAGACGATCGACGTTGGGGCGGAAGCGGCGCCCGTGGAAACCGTCAACCCGACTCTGGGGCAGTCGATCACGGGTCGAACTCTCACCAACATGCCGCTGAACGGGCGCGACCTGCTGGATCTGGCTTTGCTTCAGCCCGGGGTGACGGAAAGCAACGACGACAATCTTGGTGCAGGCAATTACAGCATCGCCGGCGGACGAACCGACTCCGTGACATTCCTGCTCGATGGCGGACTGAACAACGACTTGCTCGATAACAGCAACGTGCTCGATCCCAATCCCGATGCTGTCGCCGAGTTCCGGATTCTGACCAGCGACTACACGGCGGAGTATGGACGCAACGGCGGCGGGGTCATCAGTGTGGTGACCAAGTCTGGTACCAATCAGATCCACGGCAGCCTGTTCGAATTCATCCGGAACAGAGCTTTCGACGCCAACGACTACTTCAACATTCAGCAGGGACTCCCGCGGCTGGACCTTAAGCGTAACCAGTACGGAGCGACGCTGGGCGGCCCGATCGTCAAAGACAAGGCTTTTTTCTTTCTCGCCTACCAGGGGCAGCGGCAGGTGAAGGCTAGTCCGATCATTGATTCGCCGGTCTATACACCGCTGGAGTTGCAAGGAAATTTTTCCGAAGCCGAACCGTACGACGGCGTAGTCTGCACGATCTCCGCCGGATGTCCTGATCCAGGTGTCGCCAGCTTCCTGGCGGCCAATCCGTATTTCTCGACTCCCAACGGGAGCGCGGCCAACGCCATCATCGATCCCACAAAGTTCGATCCCGTAGCCCAGGCATACATCAAAGCCGGTTTAATCCCCAGCGCTCCCGGTGGTCTGCTGAACACGTCGGAGAACGCGGAGGACAATCGGAATGAATTGACCAGCAAGTTTGATTTCAACCTCAACGCCAAAGACAAACTTGCAGCCACCATCGGTCTGAACCGTGCCGGCGATCCGTACTACGGAACTCTAAATCCTGCACCGTACGCCAGCGTCCCTGGCTTCCCCAGCATTGATAAGAAAAACTATTACTTCATAAACCTGGCATACACCCGCATCATTTCGCCGTCGGAGCTCAACGAATTTCATTTCGTCACTCACCGCACTAATTTCCTACAGGACGAACCGGCAAACCATTTGCCCACCGGGCCGGAACTCGGCGTCCAGATTACTCCCGACCTTGCCACCGGTCCGACCAACATTTATTTTGATAACGGTTTTCAGATTGGCCCAAGCGAAAACGGTCCGACGCGCTTTATTGAGAATACCTTCTCCTGGACGGAAGCGTTTTCGTGGACGCGCGGGAAACACAACTGGAAGTTCGGCGCTGGATTCTCGCCTTATCAGGAGAATCTGGTCTATGCCTACTATACGAATGGTGAATTTGATTTTTACACCGGCACGAGCACCGGTACAGGAAATGACTATGCCGATTTTCTTCTCGGCATTCCGGATGCGTACTTCCAGAGCGCACTGGCGCCTTCCAACATTCGGAGCAAAAGCACTTACGCATTTGGCCAGGACGAGTGGCACTTCCGCAAGAACCTGATCCTAACGATAGGGCTGCGCTACGAATACAACACGCCCAAGTACGACACAGAGGGGCGCACTTTTTCGGTGATTCCAGGCGAGCAGTCAAAACGATTTGTCAACGCACCGCTGGGCTTGGTGTTTCCCGGCGACCCCGGCGCCCCTACTGGAACTAACTTCCCCGACAAGAAAAACTTCGCTCCGCGCTTCGGCTTTGCCTGGGATCCAAGCGGAAGTGGCAAGACCAGCCTGCGCGGTGGCGTCGGCATTTTCTATGACATCCTGAAAGGCGAAGATAATCTTCAGTTCAACGGCCAGCCCCCGTTCGTGGGGGCTGCCGGACTCTATTACACTTCGCCGAACTTCCTGCCGCCTAGGTGTGTCAATAGCGCCTCCGGTTGTCCGGTGACTGCGCCTTTGACCTATCTGAGCCAGCCCTTCCAAAACGCATGCAATTACGACGCAAACGGCAACTGCATTAGTTTGGGCGTGGCGAATACTTTTCCGTCGAAACCACCTCCGTCTAACATCGACTTCACTCCCTTTCTGCCGCTCAATAGCAACGGCGCGGTCTATCTGGACGACCCGCACCTGCGCACGCCCTATGTCTACCAATACAACCTGAGCCTGCAACGCAATCTTTTCGCCGATATGGTTCTGGAGACCAACTACGTGGGAAGCTCAGGTCATGGACTGACCTCGCTGAAAGACATCAACCCCATGGTGCTGGGGAGTCCCAATCGTCTATTGGACAACAGTTGTCTGGGATGTTTCGGCCAGCTCCCTGAATTCCAGAACGTTTCCGATGCGAACTACAATGCCCTCGAGGTGAGCCTGACACGGCAACCCCAAAACTCACGCCTCGGGACGGTTTATTACACCCTGGCCTACACCTACGGTCATAACCTCGACAATGCCTCCGGTTTCGCGCAACGCAATGCCTCCGTGCCCGCATACAGCCCGGATTTTTTCTACGCCTCCGGTGACAGCGATGTCCGCCATCGCGTCAGCTTGAGTGGGGGATGGGATTTGCCTTTCGATCGCGTGTGGGTCTCGGGACCGAAAACCCTCACCAAAGGCTGGAGTCTCTATCCCATCTTTACTTATCGCACCGGTTTCCCATTCGACATTCCAGCCCAGTTGCCCGACCCCTATGACCCTGCCAACCCGGGTTCTTCGGGCGCGGGCGATCCTTATCTTTCTCATGCCGCGGTGGTTGCGCCCATAAGAACGTTCAACCCCCGACAGGCCCGCACCATCAATGAGATCACCTATAATTCTGTTCAAATCCCGAACACTAACAATTACCAGTGCGTCATCACAACCCAAGCCGTCACCGGCAACTTTATCTTTGATCCCAATAGTTTTTCCAACGTGCCCCTCGAGAACAATTCCTACTTTGACGGAGGCACACCCAATGCCTGTTTCCCGCAACTCGATCCGGTGAATAATCCGGCCGACCGAACCTACGGCCTGGGCCGCAATGTGCTTCGTGGTCCGACGCTGACCAATCTCGACATCGCGCTCGCCAAAACCACCACCGTCACGGAGCGGTTCAAGGTGGAGTTTCGCGCTGAATTCTTCAACGCTTTGAATCATCCCGAGTTCGCTCAACCGACCCTCGTCGACGGCGCGGCAAACATTGAAAGTCCAACGTTCGGCGAGATCACGACCACCGGCACCTTTCGCGGTGCGGCTCCCCGCATCGGACAGTTGGCGCTGCGGCTGACGTTTTAGGTTAGTCGGCGTCGCGTGTGGACTGCTCAAGACCAGAATCCGGGCGCGATGGATCTTTTCAGTGCGAAACAAGTGCTTTGATCGCGACATCAACGTCGTCGAGGGTGGGAAGCGTCCGAACGTCTTGCTATATCTCCCCCAAACGAGACTTGTTTCTGGAGCGCAGCAGGTGCAGAATTATGCAAACCACCGGGCCAAGGAGGGGTTATGAAGATAACCTACCGCGGGCACCATGGGTTCCGGTTGCCGGCACGGCTGCGCTGGAAACAGGCGGCGCTCTGTGCTTTGATCATTGATCTGTTACCCGCGCCGCTGTTCGCACAAAGACCACGAATGACCTACAACGGGCAGGTGGTCGTGCTCCCCAAAAGACCGGATGACCGCGTTGTTGTCGATAAAGGTGACGCACAAACGGGCGCCGGCGAAAATAAACTATGCTCGATCCAGCCGTTTCCAGGAATGTCCCACAGTGCCAGCGTTACCAGCTTGCAGATTCCCCGCAAGGCTCAAAAAGAGTATGAACAAGCCTGCGCGGTCCTGCAGAAAAAGAAACTGCCTGAGGCTGAGCAGCACTTGCGCAAGGCGACCGAAATCTACCCGAAATACGTCGCCGGATGGGTAATGCTGGGCCAGATTCTAGAGACAAGGCAGCAGACAGCAGGGGCCCGTAATGCTTGTTCGCGCGCGTCAAGCGCTGATCCCAATTACTTGCCCGCGTATCTTTGCTTGGCGGAGATCGCGGGACGCGAGCAGGAATGGAATGAGGTTTTGAACCTGACTAGTCGCGCACTTGAGCTGGACTCGGTAAATGATGCCTATGCCTATTTCTTCAGTGCGATCGCCTATTTCAATCTTAACCAGTTGCCCGAAGCGGAAACGAGAGCATTGAAAGCCGAGGTGATTGACAGGAATCATGACGAACCACTGTTGCAGTACTTACTTGCTCAGATTTACGAAGCAAAGCACGACTCAGCTAATGCTACTTCTCACCTTCGGGAATATCTGAAGCTTGCGCCGGATTCACAGGATTTAGATAACCTGAAGAAGGATTTGGCAGAAACACAGAGCCCAAAGTAGACTCACCACCCGGAGTTTCGGCCGGCATTCCAGACCCCTCCGTGCCAACATCTCTGAGACAGTTTAGTACTCTTAATTAATGAGCAGTAGGGCGAGAAAGAAAAAGGAAGAGATGAACGGGAATTCTCTTGGTGTTGTTCTTTCCCCTGGGGGTTTGGCTGTCGCGCAACGGAGCGAAGGCGAGCGTAGCGAGCCGCAGCACAGTGCAGCGACAGCCAAAGCGGGCGCCGATCCGGCCTCTGGCTCACGGCCGGACCCCGAAGTAGTTGCCCAACCAAAGCGGCGGACCTACACCGCGGAATATAAGCAACGCATCCTCGAAGAAGCTGAAGTTGTTGCTGCGACGCGAGGTGGTCTAGGGGCTCTGCTCCGCCGCGAAGGTCTGTACTCGTCTCTGCTGACCTATTGGCGGCGCGAGCGGGCTAAAGGAGTACTCGAGGCTCTGACTCCGCGGCAACGCGGGCCGAAGTCCAAGCGCAATCCGATGGAAGAAGAAGTTCAAAAGCTGCGTCGCCAGAACGCCCGCCTCACCGAAGATCTGCGTAAGGCGCACCTCATCATCGACGTCCAAAAAAAAGTGGCTGCGCTGTTGGGGAATCCCATTCCGGAGCAGGCCCCAGACCGGGAGGAAAAGTCCTGATGGCCGCCGTCACCGAACTAGCCAACGATGTCGGCACGAGCGCTGCTTGCCAGGCCTTGGGTATGCCGCGCGCTTCTTACTACCGGGAGCGCCGTAAGACTTCTTCTCCGGCGGTGACTGCGTCGAGGCCTTCGCCGGCACGCGCACTCCACCCAGTGGAACGAGCGGCGGTGTTGTCTCGCTTGCACGAAGAACGCTTCCAAGATCGCTCGCCCGCCGCTGTTTATGCGACGTTACTCGATGAAGGCGAGTATCACTGCTCGATTCGCACCATGTATCGCTTGCTCGAAGCGCACGGCGAGGTGCGCGAGCGCCGCGATCAGTTGACGCATCCGCCCTACCAGAAGCCAGAGCTGATGGCCACCGCTCCCAATCGGCTCTGGAGTTGGGATATAACTAAGCTACTCGGCCCCGCGAAATGGACATATTTCTACCTGTACGTGATCCTCGATGTCTTCAGCCGTTACGTCACCGGCTGGATGGTTGCTTATCGCGAAAGCGCGGAGTTGGCCAAGCGACTGATCGAGGAAAGCTGCAATAAACAACACATCCAGCCCGGTCAACTCACCCTGCATGCCGATCGTGGTACCTCGATGAGGTCCAAGCCGGTGGCTCTTTTACTCGCCGATATGGGGGTCACGAAAACGCATAGTCGGCCTCACGTGTCAGATGACAATCCCTTTTCCGAGAGCCAATTCCGAACCCTAAAGTATCGGCCGGAGTTCCCGGACCGCTTTGGGTGCATCCAGGACAGTCGCGCTTTCTGTCAGAGTTTTTTTCGGTGGTACAACGACGAGCACCGTCACTCTGGCGTAGGCTTGTTGACGCCAGCGACGGTTCACTATGGCCAAGCGGAAAACGCACTACGGCAACGCCAGGATGTACTCGATGTTGCTTACCAACGTCACCCGGAGCGCTTCGTACGAAGCGCTCCCAAACCACCGGCTCCTCCCAGCGAAGTCTGGATTAACAAGCCAGCTTCCACTCCGGAAGCGCCGCCTGTGGGAGCAGGAAAAGAGAGCTTCCTTGGAAGCGATCAGCTGCCAGCAGCGATCGACTTTGGAAAAACGAAGTGTGCTCCCAGGAGGGACAAGAACGGGCATGCCGTAGGTCCATCGAGTTGGCGATCGTCGTTCCTAGGCGATCCTGGCGCGAAATTTCTTGTGGAAAACTGACAGCAAATGAAAAACTCACTAAATTTCGTGAACACCTGTCTCAGGGTCGTTGACACGCGCCGGACCGATGCCAAGCAGCAATTTCAGTGAGTTTCAGCGTCTACGGCGAACGAAGGTTAATAACTTACGAACGAATTTCGCTGTTGAAACTCGCTAGAAGAGTTTTCAACAGCTATGCCTGTTTAGTTCAACGATCAGGCTTTTTTCAGTAAGCGGGTAATCCAGACCAAAATCACCGCACCCACAAATGCCACAACGATCGAGCCGATCATGCCGCCCCCTGGCCAGATTCCCAAGAGCCCGAAGACCCAGCCACCCAAAACGCCGCCGCAAATGCCCAGAATGATGTCAACGATTACGCCGTAGCCGCCACCCTTCATAATTTGGCCAGCAAGCCAACCTGCGATCAGTCCAACCACGATCCATGCAAGAAATCCCATACCGATCTCCTTGGGTCCGCTTTAAGCGGACAGCCCCGAAATGTACACCCAGCTCCATCAATACTCAAGTGCCGTCAACTACGTCCGAAATGACGACTAGACAAGCTAGGATCCGTTCTGGGCTGCATCGACTCGCACCGCTCCTTTTTCCGCAGCCTGCTCGAGCTGTGGAGGGAGGACTACCGATTTATCTCGCTGGCGAATACGCGACGCCTGATCCAATTCGACGCGCGCGTGATATGCGCGGGGTCCACAAAGAGAATGTATGCGGACAGGACATCCCATTGGAACATCGGAACGTTGAGGGAGTATTCAAGACAGAGATGAAACAGCAGTCCGAGTGCGAGGAGAATGTAGCGAAGCTTCTTTATCCAAATCAGAACACCTAAAGAGAATTCGAGGGTCAGCGCCGACCAACTTCCCAACTTGAGCATCGTCGGGCGGAGGAGCCAGGAAGTCACCGGGAACCGCTTAATTGCGTCGAGATGGTAGACATAATACAACGCGGTTCCGTGAAGCCAAAGCGGACCCTTCACCTTCCAGCAAAATGCGGCAAAATACAGGAGCGCGAGTTCAATCTGAATCATGCGCTGTGCCCACGGACTCTGGGGCCGGATGAGCACATCTTCTTTCCCTCGCCAGATCCGCGTCAGCCGATCCAGAGAAAGGGTGGCGCCGGCGGGAGCGAAGATTAGAAAGAAGCCGGTCACGCGCAGAAAAGTGTCGCCGCTATTAGTAATGAACAGGTTCCTTTGCTGGATCGAGGCGAGACAAACAAATACGATCACGCTATTAATGCGAGTGAAAAGACCCAGCGTGAGCAGTATCGCCGAGCTCAAGACTCCCCAAAACAAGGCATCGATCCAGCCATCTGTTTGCGGAATGATCGTGAAAAGATCTAGCCGTCTACCCGGCTCAATTGTTTGCATCGTTCGCAAGCTGATCCAGGCATGTGTCCCGTACCATGTCAACCAATCTGGGCGCAACAACAAGAGAGTCGCGATAACCAATACGCCATAAGCGATGCGAAACAGTGCAATCGGCGTCGGGGACTGTTTCTCAAAAAAGAAGGTGTTCCAGGACCTCAGCAACGATCTCAGCATCATTGCAAGTCCTCGCGCTTTACCCCATAACCATAGAGAACATGCTGGTCCCAAGGTTCAGGCTGATATGAGCCATCCGCACGGGGCACAATAGGTGACCACCTTTGGACCAGAATGACGGTTTTTGCTGGGTTCGACGGCGTGCTATTGGCACGCGCAATACGGCGCGCAACATCCGGCCATAATGCGTCGTTCTGGTCATTTTGAAGGTTTTCCGAAAACTTACGGTAGCGTTCTCTGAAATAGCGGTCGCTCAGACTGAGTTGCTCCATTCTCGGAAACGACCAGGTCCTTCTTGACCCGTCTTTGTAAACCACGATCGCTTCGACGTAACTGTTTGCCAACGCGGGTGTCGGCGCGAACATATCCCAAGATTGAAACAGTCCGGCCCATAAGAAATAAGGCCGGACAAGATTCTTGCCCAATGAGAATAATGGCGTGTCCAGTGGCACACACCAGCAGGTGATTGCCAAAATGTGAAAGCCCAAGAACAGGTTGATCGCGATGCGTTTTGCCCTCTGCCGCCAGAAGATTTGCGCTTTCGACAGTTCACGCGAGCCGAACTGGGTCAGTAGACGATGCCAATATGCTTTTTTCTTCATTTCGAAGTTCGCATGATTGGCGAGATTGTAGCGCGTTTTCACTTTTGCCCGTCACTAAGGAGCAATGCCTACGATAGGTCTTAGATATATGCCCAGAGCACAAGACGGAACACGAGGCCGAGGCGAGATTGATTGTGCTGGGGAACGCGTCGGGCCATCGGTCATTTCAACCCATATTCAGATTGCTACATGCGCGAGGGATCAGAATAGAAGGGGGCGGCACGGACTAGCCATCGGTATAATTATTGGTCCAAGACGAAATGCGTGTCATCTCCCTCCACACAGCTTGACGAGTTTGTTCCCGTATACCAATTCAGGGAGTATCACTCCACTCGGGTGCAGGCACCAGCGGAGCGGTTTATCGCGGAGTCAAGCTTGTTACTGCTGATGACATCTTCCTTTTCCGCACACTGACTTGGATCCGGCGATTCGGCCGTTCTGGACCCAAGAGCGTCCTGGATCCGCCACGGGATAAGCCGATCCTCGACGTGGCTACGGAAGCGTCGTTCCTGCTGCTTGCCGACCGACCCAATCGCGAAATTGTCGTGGGCACCGTCGTCATTGCGCCACGCGGATGGAAACTGGATGAACGCCCCACGCCTGAAGAATTCAACGTTATGCAGCACCCTGGTTTCGCCTTGGCAGCGATGAATTTCCTTATCCAAGACGCGGGGCCTGGTACCTGCGCAATCAGCACCGAAACTCGGGTGTATGCCACCGATGCCAAGGCGCGATGGCGGTTCGGCGCCTATTGGTGGCTGATATACCCGGGAAGTGCTCTGATTCGCCGTATGTGGTTGCGTGCGATTGGGCGGCGCGCCAGACGCAACTAAGAGTTGCGCTTTCTCATGCCTCGCTGCGCGAACAACGTCCAGAGCCCACCGGTTCCGCAGTCGGCGAGCCTCCCCGGTTGGCGGACCCCAAAAATCCCCGAATTCTTTTTTACGCCGCGTTGTGAGTCTCGTCACAGCCAGGGTGATCACAGTGAGGTTGAATAGCATTGGCAGGCAATTGAATCGCCGAAGGAGGCAGGTCTAGATACAGAACCATGGAGGTTGGGACGACGCCTGTCATCGCAGCACTCCCCGGACTTGGTTGCGTGACCTCGCCACGAAGCCAGGCGGTGGAATCCCGGTGACTGGGTGCGTCTGCACGGGAGCTGTGACTAAACTGGATGTTCCCAAAGCGGGCTCAGCGAGGGAGGACGATGGAAAACGCGGTCGGTCTAGTCATAACGGGCGGCGGTGCTCGCGGCGCCTATCAAGCCGGTGTTCTCAAGCGCATTGGCAAACTGAAAAGCGCCCGAACAGAGGGCAATCCTTTCCCGATCATAGGAGGCGCTTCCGCGGGAGCGATTAATGGTGCTGCTCTGGCCACAGGTTGCGACGACTTTGCTTCGGCAACGCAGACTCTTGCTGAAGTCTGGGCGACTCTCGAACCTTCCGACATCTTTCACTGTGGTCTCTTGTCCCAGGCGCACAATTCCCTAACCTGGATATTCGATCTCTCCTTTGGAGCAATTCTGGGGGGAGGCAATGCCCGTTCGTTGTTAGATGCCACTCCCTTACGCCATTTTCTCAGTAAGCACCTTGACTCCGACCGGATCCAGGAAAACATCAAGCGCGGGGACCTCTACGCTCTCGCGATTTCCGCGACCAACTTCAACTCAGGAAAAAGCTATCTCTTCATTCAGGGAAAGAAGGGCCATCCGCTGTGGAACCGGATCCGACTGGTGACGGTTGCGACGAAGATCACGGTCGACCACGTTTGCGCGTCCTCGGCTATTCCTATGGTTTTCCAGCCGGTAAGACTCAAAACCCCGCGTGGGTCCGCCTTCTTCGGCGATGGTTGTCTGCGCCTTCAACAGCCTCTCAGCCCGGTGATCCGCCTGGGGGCGGAGAAGGTTTTCGTGATCGGTGTCCGCTGCGGAAATAAAGAAAGTCAAGAGGAAACCACGGATGAGAGACACCCTTCACTCGCGCAAGTGATGGGAGTTCTTTGCAACGTTATGTTTCTGGACCATCTCGCTACTGACGTCGAGCATCTTGAAAGGTTGAATCAGTTGCTCAACGATGGCCACATCAATCAGCCTGGGATTAAGGGAGGTCAAAAGATACGGCCACTGGGGACCTTTGTCATCACGCCTTCGGTCAATTTATCAGACTTGGCGGAACAGCACCAGAAAGACATGCCCTCTCTGATCCATTACTTTGTATCCAGTTTGGGACGAGATGCGGCTTCCTGTGCGGATCTGATGAGTTACCTGCTATTCACGCCCAGCTACACGCGCGACCTAATTGAGATTGGTTACCATGACGCCAGCGAACGAATCGATGAAATCGAAGACTTTCTCTATTCGTCCAAGGAGGGAGACGCTGAAAACGCACTGGCCGGTGAAACCGGAGGGAACGTGCCCAAGGCAGGCTCGGCAGCGAAACGGACCGGAAACTCGGTCAGATCCCGCGGGTAATCATCCGCTCGAATGCACCGCACTTCCTGATGTGGCACAGATCACTGACAAGTGTGAGCCGCAAGGGCGAAAATGTTTGTGTTCGACGCTCACGACTGGAATATCGGCCGTGAAGGCATTTCTAATGACACCTCACAGGGAAGTACACGCTCGTGGAGGAAATCATGACCACCCCACCTCGCTACCCTGGCATACGAGTCACTGCAAACGGTAATCAGCTGGTCTCCTACCATACGGAAACACGCATTGCCGATGCCGGCGTTTTCTACCCCATCACACCTTCCACCGAATTAGGTGAACTCTATCAACAGTCCTACGCGGAAGGCCGCCTGAATGTTTTCGGCGGCAGCACCCTGGCTGTGGAAGCCGAGGGAGAACACGCGGCGCAGGGCGGAGCCATCGCGCACTCAGTATGTGGTAAACGGGTAGTGAATTTCACTTCCGGCCAGGGAATCCTGTACGGCGTGGAACAGTATTATCACGCGCCCGGCAAGTGCTCCACGATGGTGCTGGAGGTCGTCGCTCGGGCGCTGACCAAGCACGCACTCAACGTGCACTGTGGCCACGATGATGTCTACGGCGCGCTCGACACCGGATGGATCATTCTGTTCGGCAAAGACGCTCAGCAAACCGCCGACCAGGCGCTCATCCTGCGGCGCGTGACCGAACTGAGCCTGACGCCCGGCATGAACTGCCAGGACGGCTTTCTTACTTCTCATCTGGAGCGAACTTTTTATAAGCACGAGTCGGAACTGATCCGCCTGTTCCTCGGTGCTCCGGACGACATCATCGACTGTCCCACCGAGAGCCAGCGCATCCTGTTCGGTCCGAAGCGTCGCCGGGTGCCGCGCATGATCGATCTCACCAACCCTGTGCTGCTCGGGCCGGTGCAGAATCAAGAGAACTACATGCAAGGCATCGCCGCGCGCCGCAACAACTTCTCCGAACCGATCGCGCAGTTCCTCGAAGAGGCCTACGCGGATTTCGGAAAGCTGACCGGCCGCTATTACGGCATGCTCACTGCCTATAAGGCCGCCGACGCGGATACCGTATTCCTGTCGCTGGGCTCGGCGGCGGAGAACATCGAAGCCGCCGTGGATTATCTCCGCCAACGCAGAGGTGCAAAGGTTGGCTCCATCCACCTCAACGTGATCCGCCCCTTTCCCGAAACCGCGGTCATCAACGCCCTAGCCGGAAAGAAAAATGTCATCGTACTGGAGCGCACCGACGAGGCGATGGCGGGCGACAACCCGATGGGCCGCGACATCCGGACTGCGCTCAATAAGGCATTGCAGACCGGCGATCGTCCCGCGACCAGCGGGCTGCCTGCCATTTCAGCCGAGCAGATGCCCCGCCTTTTCTCCGGCATCTATGGCTTGGGTTCGCGGGACTTCCGGCCGGAGCAGATCTTCGGCGCGTACGAGTTTGCCACTGGCGCTCGCGCTCGCAAAGACGGCAAGCTGGCCTCTGACGGAACCTCGTTTATGGTTCTCGGAGTCGATCATCCCTATGAGGTGAAGTCCGACGAAACGCCGTCGCTTCTGCCCGAAGGCGCGGTCGCCGTTCGCTTCCACTCCATCGGCGGCTGGGGCGCAATCACCACGGGCAAGAACCTGGGTGCCATCCTGGGCGATTTGAACGACCTGCTCTACGAGCGCGACAAGATTGTCGACGAACTGGGCAATCCCAAAGAGATCATTCACGTTAGCGCGAATCCCAAGTACGGTTCCGAGAAGAAAGGCGCTCCGACCGCTTACTTTCTGGTAGCGGCCCCGGAAAGAATCCGCGTTAATTGCGATCTTCGTCATGTGACCGTCGTTCTCTGCTGCGACCCGAAGGCATTCACCCACACCAATCCGCTGGCCGGCATGGCCGACGGCGGCTGCCTGGTGTGGGAGTCGGACGAGACCGGCGAAGCGGCCTGGGAGCGGTTACCTTTATGGGCTCGCAAGCAGGTCATCGAGAAAAACATACGCGTGTTCACCTTGCCGGGTTTCCGAATCGCGAGCGCTGCGACCGACCGCACCGACCTTCAACTTCGCATGCAGGGGAACGCTTTTCTGGGCGCATTCTTCGCAGTCTCGCCGCTACTTCGCGAATTCGGCATAACCCAGGAGCAGTTCCGCAACGTGGTTCACAAGCAATACGTGAAGAAGTTTGGTCAGCTCGGTGAAGCGGTCGTCAAGTCGAACATGGAAGTGATGACGCAGGGTTTCGAACGCGTCCAGGAGATCCGCGTGGGCAAGCTCGAAGCCGAAGACCGCTCCTCCTTGCGCGGTGTGGCGCTTCAGCCTTCGGTCATCGATGACAACAGCAATGGATGCCGCTCCTTCCCTGCGCCTGCTGGCCAGGCAGAGCGCACTCCGGTCACTCGGATCGCGACCTTCGATGCCGAGTTCCGCTCTGGCTACGGATACAACCAGCCGTCGTCTGCGCTGGCTTCCGTAGGCGTCATGGCCGCTGCCAGCGGTGATACGGCGTCGAAGTATGTCGCGCGTCTCATCACGCCCCTCTTCATCCCTGAAAACTGCACCCAGTGCATGGAGTGCATCGCCGTCTGTCCCGATACCGCCCTGCCCAACTGTGCGCAAGACGTAGAGACGATTTTGCACACTGCGGTCACGCGATACGTTACCGATCCGGGCGAGCGCAAGAAGATGTTGCAATCCCTCCCCGAGATCGAGAGACGTGCGCGTCAGATGATGTCCGATGCAGTAGCCAAAAACGCAGGAACACCGCTGCCTCAAATCCTGCGCCAGATTACGGCCGAAGTGGATGGGTTCTCGGAAGAGGCCAAGCGCCAGCTCTTCGCGATCATCGACAAGGTGCCAATGGCCTACCAGAAAGTGAATGCCATCTTCTCGACTCCGGAGAGAAAGAAGCCCGGCGCCGGCGGGATCTTCTCGATCTTCGTCTCCGACTTATGTAAAGGCTGCGCTGCCTGCGTGACCGTATGCGGCGAGCACGAAGCTCTGAAGATGGTCGAGGAAACCGAAGGGGTCAATGCCGACCACGAAACTGGCACCGGCTTCTTGAATCTTCTGCCGGATACGCCGCAGAAATATCTGGGGCTCTACAACGATGAGCGGCCGCAGGATTCCAAGACGGCTACGCTGCGCAACATGCTGATGCTCCGGCACAACTACGACGCCATGGTCTGCGGCGATGGCGCCTGCGCAGGCTGCGGCGAGAAGAGCGTGCTGCACGTGATCGCTGCTGCCACCGAAGCCTACATGAGGCCGCTCTACCACGAAAAAGCCGATCGTCTGCAAGCGAAAGCAGACGAACTCGACAGGACGGGAGTGGGGAAGCTGGCTGCGCTCAAACAGAGAAACCCGGAAGAGTACGACCTGCTGCGGCTAGCCGTGGCTCATTTGATCATGGGACTAGGTGGCGAGGACGACCATGACACCAAGGCGCGAATTGCGAAGAACGGCCCTATCTCCGACCGGGCAATGGTGGACGCCCTCACCAGCGTCATGCGGCAGGAGGCCTTTAACCACGAGCATCTCCAGGCGATTGACGGCCGGCTTGCCAACGGCATGTGCGTGATGGCGATGACCGCGCATACGGGCTGCAACACGGTGTACGGCTCGACTCCACCGAACAACCCACATCCTTATCCCTGGATGAACTCGCTCTTCCAGGACGGCGTGACCGTCGGCTGGCTCCTGGGCGAGAGCTTCATCGTCGATCACGGCCGTCGCTCCGTCATCCCCGAGCGACTTGCCGATGCGCTGCTAGGTCGCGAAAAGGATGTCATCACTTTGCGCGAGTACTACGAGTACGCCCATTTTAGCGACACGCTCATGACCGATCTTGAGGTGCTTGAACTGCCCAAGGTATGGGCGGTTGGCGGCGATGGCGGCATGGGCGACATCGGCTACCAGAACACGTCGAAGGTGATTCTCCAGAATCGTCCCAACGTGAAAGTGGTCATGCTCGACACCCAGCTGTACTCCAACACCGGAGGACAAAACTCCGATTCCACGCCCATGCTGGGTGGCAATGACATGAATGTATTCGGAGCGGCGACCGAGGGCAAGACCACCGAAAAGAAGACCGTCGCCGAGACGTTTCTGGCGGGGCATGGATCTCCCTTCGTGGCGCAGGTCTCGCTGGCGAACCCGCCCAGGTTTTTGCGGGCGATTCTCGATGGCCTCGAGTATCGCGGAACCGCATTCTTGCAGTGCTTCACGACTTGCCAGCCGGAGCACGGTGTGGGCGACGACATGGCGCTCATCCAGGCGCAACGGGTGCGCGACTCGCGAGGCGCGCCGGAGTTCGTCTTCAATCCGCGGCTCGGCGAAACCTATGCGGAAACGCTCGATCTCAAAGGCAATCCCTCGCCCGATAAAGATTGGTACGAGTCGAAGGCGAAGGGCACGGAAGAAGTTTGGCGCTATACCGTCGCCCACTGGTGCCTTACCGAGGCCAGATTCCGCAACCACTTCAAGAAGATCAAAAAGGACCAGGCGGAAAAACTGATTCCGCTGGAAAACATGCTCGTCCGCATTACGCAACAGGATGTGGTGTATCGCCGTTATCGACTTACCGAACACCGCTCCTACGTTCCCGACTACGGCGTCTACATCAAAGTCCGGGGCGCGAAGGGAGATGTCGACTACCGTGCGATCTCGCGGCAGCTCGTACTGTTCTGCGTCGAGCGTCGTAAAGCGTGGCGGATGCTGCAGAGCAAAGCAGGCATCGTAAACAAAGACTACGCGGCCCAAAGATCGATCTTGGCCGATGTCGATGCCGGAAAGATTTCCACCGAGGAGCTGTTCGCACGCGGGGAGCAGTTGCTGAGGGATCGCCTGCAACCCGCCGGCGTGGCGAAGCCGACTGAACCAGTTGACCGGTTAGCCTTCCAGCCCGCGCTGTAGGCCTTCAAGGCTTCGAGTGAGGGCTTCGTGGCCTCGGCGAGCGGAGCGTCGTGTTTCTCGACCATCGCAACTGATACACCGAAGTTCTCGATTCCCCCAGCCAGCTCATCAGAAACAGTCCCGCGCAGAAACATGCTGCAGCGGAGCCCAGAGTATTGGCGGCGTACAGCGCTCCGACCGACGTACCCACATTGCGGGAAAGACGAACCGCATTGCAATGCTTGGAATTCAGCGACAGCTAAGTATTTCAATTGGCATGTTCAGAGGCGTTTTCAAGGTGGAGGGCAAGCTCCGGCTTGACCTCGAAAACGGGCTGGCGCCGGCACAGATTCCGTGGCTCGTGGACGAATTTGCTGACTTCGAAATCCAATAAACCCCATACGACTGCGCCTCAAATTGTGCCCCCCTATGCGAGACGACTGTTTTGAGCACCTCTAGTGAGACGGAGGAAAGTGTCGGAAAAATCATGAGACACCATGAGAGATTTGGTAGCGCTACCGGGAATCGCGTGGTCTCAGGCTGAATTCTTCAGGTAGGACTGTCGCCTGTCGCCTAAACGCTGTGTTTACGTGGCTCCGCAAACCAAGCCGAGCTAGGGATTTCAGACAGGACAAACATTTTCCATTTGGTTTTTGGACAATTTGGACGGCAATAACAATGCCCCGCCCGAAGCCGGGGCTATCCTCATCTATTGCTCGCGCTTCCGCACCTGTCTGTCGGCCTCTCGCTCGCGTAGTTTCTGACCCTGCCTTCGGCAGAAGACGCTCCGCCTTCTAGCCGCTGCGCGAGGCTGGCGAAGCCAAACCGGCCTTGTCGTCGCGCTAAGAAAGCGTCATGACTTCATGACTGCGTGGGGTGGGAAACGCCACCCAAAAGTGTCTGGTTGACGATCCTGCCTGAGATCTACACAGTCACTTCCTGTTTGGCGACCATCCGCCCAGTGACGAGCCGATTCCGGGGTTGTGAGTGCTATCGGGATATTACAACAGTTTGCCCCCTTGTCGAACCGCGCCAAAGTTGACCGAGGTGGTTAGAATCGAGTGTATGGCCGGTTCATTGAATACGACGGACCCTGAAGGAAGAAAGCCACCCTCGTTCGGAATTAGAGAGTTCCTCTTTGTAGTCTTCTTGGCAGTGATCTTTTTTCTGCTTGGCCATAGCATGGTGCGTCACCGCTTCTTTCAAGGCGGCCGGTTTCACCGGAACGGCTCCGTCGGACAATAGCAGGCACTGAAAAAAGTGTTAGTCGCGGGCCGCGAATGATGCCAAGCTAGCGAGAGGGCGATAGCGCTCAGAACCCGTCAGTGAGTGCATGGCGAATTTTCCGTCAACAATGGTTAGTGGGCTTCTATGAGAAGGTCATAAAAGTCAAGGCCGACGTGGCGGCCCTCCTTATATTTGACTTCCGCCACATTTCCACAGAAAAGTTTGCGTTAGGATCGCTCAGGAGCGACGATTGGCAACT
>Ga0208688_1000119_pt1 | contig 72355 bp, 83 predicted proteins | sample June2015DPH_6_15_FD_184696 | JGI IMG/M metagenome (GOLD analysis project Ga0208688, IMG submission 184696) | Peatland microbial communities from SPRUCE experiment site at the Marcell Experimental Forest, Minnesota, USA - June2015DPH_6_150... | ecosystem: Environmental > Terrestrial > Soil >... | reverse complement strand
ATTGCTGGAGAAAGCCCTGAAGTCCCGCCGCTTCGGCTCCTACACACTGCAGGCTGCGATTGCGGCCGTTCATGCGGAGGCGGAATCGGTCGCTCGGACCGACTGGCGGCAGATTGTTGCGCTTTACAACCGATTGGTACAAATTCAGCCTTCGCCAGTTGTACAGCTAAATCGTGCCGTGGCAATCGCAATGCGCGATGGTCCAGAGGTCGGTCTGACGCATATCGACGCGGTCTTGGAACATGGCGAATTGGCAAATTACTACCTGGCGCATTCAGCCCGCGCGGATATGTACCGCAGGCTGGGCAGGACCGCTGAGGCCCGGTCCTCTTATGAGAAAGCTCTGGCGCTGACCCAACAGGAACCGGAGCGGCAATTCCTGCAGGAGCGGATTCGGCAGCTGAAATAAAAATTGGGATAGCTGTCGATTTTCCGTCTCCCCAACGACTATAGGACAAAAGAACGATGAGCTACGGTTCCTGAGTGAACAGGAAACGAGTCATCGGAAACAAGTTACAGGAAACAAACCACAGAAAACAAGGAGAAGTCATGCCACAGTATCTAGTTGCTGTCTACCACCCCGACGACTACGACCCGTCCGTCGAAACCGAAGCGACTATCGAGGAGATCCACGCGCTCAACCGCGAACTGATTGCTGCCGGCGCGAGGAAGTTCGCCTGCGGCCTTTCCCCGGCCGGCAACGCCAAGTCGCTGCGGGCCCAGCCCGACGGCAAGGTGCTCGTCACCGACGGGCCGTACACCGAGACCAAGGAGCACATGGGCGGTTTCTGGATACTTGAAGCCGCTGATCTGGACGAGGCGCTGGCGTGGGCGCGCAAGGGTGCCGTCGCCTGCCGTGCGTCGGGCGAGGTGCGCGAGATTCTTTTCAACCCGGACCCGAAGGAAGCAACGGAATAGTCTCACCCGCCGCGACTTCGGAATATGCACCGTCTTGACCATGGGATGAACGAGCCAGCGGGAAGCTACGCCGCTGGCTCCCACCCGGACGGAAGAGGAGAAGAACAGTGAAATACCTCTGTTTTGGCTACTACGACAAAGGCAAATTCGACGGCATGACTGAGGCCGAGCGAAACGCCATGTTCGATACATGCTTTGAATATGACGACCATCTTCGCGCCAGCGGGCACTGGGCCGGTGGAGAAGCGCTTCAGGGGCCGGAGACCGCCCTGACCCTGTATTGGAAGAACGGCAAGGTGGCAACGACCGACGGCCCCTATGCCGAAACCAAAGAACAACTCGGCGGCATTCTCGTCCTTGAGGCGAGGGACATGAATCATGCTGTACAGCTCATCGGCCAGCATCCGGCTCTGACGTATGGCAACATTTTCGAGATTCGGCCAGCGGCGGACATGAATGAAGTCATGAAGGCAAGCGAGCAGCGACGGAGACAGAACACTGCACGCTGAACACGGCGTAACAGAAAGAGGAGGAGACATGAGCCGAGAATCCGAACTCACGATTGGCTTTGCGCTGGTCATCGCCATGGGCTGTGGTGTGTCGAATGCCGCAGCACAGACGGATAAGTACCCGAGGATGGCAGCGATCGGCCAATACCTGATGGAAAAAAACGCCGAGATTCAATTGGCGCGAAGTGCCGCTCCCGATTCCATATCCCGCGACGCGACGATCCTGGTTCTGGGACGGCAGGGATACGAGACAGCCGTTGAAGGCAAGAACGGGTTTGTCTGTATGGTGGAAAGAGGTTGGATGGCTGCGTTCGACTGGTCCGAATTCTGGAACCCGAAGGTGAGAGCCGCCGATTGTCTGAACCCCCAGGCTGCACGTTCGATATTGCCGATCGCTTTTCTACGCAGCAGGATGGTGATGGCCGGTCGTTCCAAGGCGGAGATCCTATCGGCAATCAAAGCGGCGTTCGAGAACAGACAACTGCCGGACCTCGAGAGCGGCGCGATGGTATACATGATGTCGAAATCGGCCTATCTGACCGACGAGGACGACCACAACGTACCTCATCTGATGTTCTTTACTGCCGTCATGGACGCTAAGGATTGGGGTTCTGGCGCGGCGGGCTCGCCGGTCATGTCGGCCCCCTATTGGTTCTTCTCGTCGAAGGAACCATCCCAAATGAAAGGGCTGCCACCGATTCTTGTGTTCTTAGTCGTGGTGGCGGATTGGTCCGACGGAACGCCTGCGGGCAAGCATAATGACTGATAAAGGCGCCGTTCGGTGCAAAGACCGATGTCGGACGCCAGTAGTAGCAGCCCACTGGATTCGTCAGGATATTTACGGATTTCGCCGTCCATCGCGACGACTACGACCCCATCCGTCCCGCGATATCGACGCGCTCAACGAGGAGATGGTGGCTGCCGGGTCAGGAAGTTCGTCGGCGGCCTCTCCCCGGCCGGCAGCGCTAGGTCGCTGCGGAGGCAGCCCGATGGCAAGGTGCTCGTCACCGACGGGGCCGTACACGGAGACCAAGGAGCACATCGGCGGTTTTTGGGTGCTGGAAGCCGCCGATCTGGACGAGGCACTGGCGTGGGGACGCAAGGCTGTCGTCGCCTGCCGGGCGCCGGTCGAGGTGCGCGCGTTTTTCCGCTCGAACATCGTTACAGGATAAAAGGAGAAATTATGCCGCAGTACTTGGTTGCGATTCACCACCCCAACAACTACGACCCGTCCGTCGAGGGCGAAGCGATGCAACGCGAGTCGCCTTCTACTCAAATGAGCAATCAACTCACTCGTCGCGACTTCGCTATCCGCACCGCCGGCTTTGGTCTGGCTTTGGGACTCACACCTGCAGCTACGCTGGCGGAGGCTCAGCAAGCCTCGCGCTCAGAAAATTCGCCGGCGGTTGCGGACCCATATTCCCTCGTCGATCCAGAACTTCTTCCTGCACTCAAGCAGTTTCCCGCCTTTGACTTCTCAGCGGAGATGGTCGGCAAGTTCCGGCAAACGCCCGGCATGCCCCCGTTACCTGCTCCTGCGCCGCAACCCGTGGAGCGGCATATCCCCGGGCCGCCAGGAGCACCCGAGGTTCGTCTGTGGGTCGTTGATCCTGCGCCGTCGGAGAAGGGCAAGCCGTTCTTGCTTTTTATACATGGCGGCGGCTTCATGATGCCCGATCCCGTGTTGATGCCCCGGCTCCAGGAGATCGCGACGGATTGCCATTGCGTCGTCGTCTCGGTCGACTATCGGCTGGCTCCGGAGACGCGCTATCCCGGCTCGCTTGAGGACAATTACGCCGCGCTCAAATGGGCCCATGCCCATGCGGCGGAGCTCGGCATTGATCGCTCCAGGATTGCCGTGGGCGGTGAGAGCGCGGGCGGCGGCCACGCGGCGAGCCTTGCGATTCACGCGCGCGACCGAAACGAAGTTCCCATCGTCTTCCAGCTGCTCATCTACCCCCAGCTAGACGACCGAACGGGCAGCTCCCACCCAGCGCCGCCCGCCATTGGCCACTTTATGTGGACTGCGAGTGCCAATCGTTTTGCCTGGAGCTCGCTGCTCGGTGTTCCAGCGGGTTCGTCCAAGGTGCCGGCAGCTGCCGTACCCGCCCGGGTAGCCAGCGTGGCCGGCCTTCCGCCTGCCTGGATCGGCGTCGGTTCTATCGACCTGTTCGCCGAAGAAGACATGGAGTATGCGCGGCGGCTCGTCCATGCCGGAGTCGCAACCGAACTCTTGGTCGTGCGTGGTGCCTTTCATGGATTTGACCTCCTCGTGCCGGATGCCGAAGTCTCCCAACAATTCAGCGGGAGTTGGAAGTCTGCGCTGCGCAAAGCATTCGCCACTGGCAAAGCTGATATAGCAGAGAAGCCAAAAGCGTCGCGGCAGAGTTCGGGGCAGTGAGAAAAGTTTCCTGGACGGTTTGTCGAATTCGGGTTCGGTCGTTCGTCGTCATAGTAACGCCCTGTTTTCGTTCCGTCCCAAGTTCCCATCTTGCCAAGGATTTGTTCTTTGAGCGCCAAGTTCGCATCCAGGTAGATGTGTGTGTCCGGAAGACCCTGTCTTGAAGTTCCTGAAGAGCCTGTAAACGGGCCCAGAACTATGCCGAGTCGACTAACAGGAAATCCGTCGCCACAGCGCGTTTCGCACTGGGACTCGGCATAGTTTTCCATGCGGCATAGCGCCGCACCTGTGCCCGGCTATGCCACCTCGCAGGCGGAGAACTTGAGCAGATTCAATTTCTGCTAGGACACGTATCGGTTCAGACAACGGAGCGGTATCTGGGTTGCAAGCAGAAACTGAGCCAAGCCGTGAATGACAACCTCGGACTCGAAGACACCTGATGGTGTGGTCACGGCCCCAAAGCCGACTTCGGCCCGGCGTAAGTCAGTCTTAGCCCATAACTCGTGACTCCGGGAATCGGGCCAAGCCCGCTAGTAGATCAAGGAGGGCGCTCATAAGTAAAGCTGGCGGAGCACAAACCCAAGTGTTCGGCCATTGACCCTTCGTGAAAAACAGGTGATCCGGGAAATGCTAGGATCAGGCCAGCCTAACTCAATGGGCCGAATGAGGAGATCTCAATGGGCGCGGATCATCGCCCGCTCGTCCTGTTAACGGGAGCGTCAGGCTACATAGGCGGGCGCCTGCTAAAAGAGTTGGAGAAAGCGGGCTGGCCGGTTCGTTGCTTAGCTCGACGCCCTGATTTTCTCAGACCAAAAGTTGCTGCTTCCACGGAAGTCGTTAAAGCAGATTGCCTGGATCGCAGTTCACTAGCGCCGGCGATGGCAGGAGTGCACACGGCGTATTACCTGGTCCACTCCATGGGATCAGCGGGTAAGTTCGAACAAGAAGACCGCGAAGCCGCCCAAAATTTCGCCGACGTAGCACGCGATTCTGGAGTACGACGCATTGTTTATCTTGGGGGATTGGGGAACCAGGACCAAGCGCTCTCCGCTCATTTGCGCAGTCGTCACGAGGTTGCAGACATCTTGCGAAGCTCAGAGATTCCAACCATCGAATTTCGCGCATCCATCGTGATCGGTTCCGGCAGTCTTTCATTTGAAATGATTCGCGCGCTGGTACAGCGGTTGCCGGTGATGATCTGCCCGCGCTGGGTTGCTGTCAAAGCCCAACCGATTGCGGTAGAAGATGTGGTTGCGTACCTGATGGCCGCGCTGGTGTTGCCGGTGAAACAGTGCGGAGTTTTCGAAATCGGGGGCACCGACCAAGTCAGCTACGGCCAGATCATGCAGGAGTATGCCCGGCAGTGCGGCCTCCACCGATGGATGATCCCGGTTCCGATCTTGACGCCTCACCTCTCAAGTTTGTGGTTGGGCTTAATCACGCCTGTTTATGCCCGTGTTGGCCGCAAACTCATCGATAGTATGCGCAACCCAACTCTGGTGCACGACACCTCCGCTTTGACCGCCTTTGACATCAAGCCGAAAGGTTTGCGGGAGGCGATAGAGAGAGCTCTTCACCATGAAGACCAGGAATTTGCCCAGACTAGTTGGTGCGACGCTCTTTCCTCGGCGGGAAAGCCGCAGTCATGGGGTGGCACAAAGTTTGGCACCAGGCTCGTCGATTCTCGAACTGTGCAAGTATCGGTTCCCCCAGCTTCAGCTTTTGCTCCGATTCGACGCATCGGAGGTTTGAATGGTTGGTACTTTGCCAATGTGTTTTGGTGGTTTCGAGGCGCAGCGGATCTCCTAGTTGGCGGCGTAGGACTGCGCCGGGGCCGTCGTGATCCGCACGCGCTTTCCGTGGGCGATGCTCTGGATTTCTGGCGAGTGGAGACCTTTGTGCCTGATCACGAACTCGGTCTGGTCGCTGAAATGAAAGTGCCGGGCCGCGCCTGGCTGGAGTTCGAAGTGGAACCGAATAGCCGCGGCTCCGTCATTCGGCAGACCGCTATTTTTGATCCTGCCGGATTGGCGGGGCTCCTCTATTGGTACATGCTTTACCCTGTGCATCGCTGGATTTTCAGCGGCATGCTCACCGAGATTGCTGCTGTCGCAGGGCGGAGGACAAGTATTTCCTCACTTGGGGCATGACAGTCAGTTTCCACAGAGTCACCTCATAGAATTAACACCCGGGCCGTGAAGGTCACCCACAGAAGCGGTGGTTCGCGACCCGATTCGAGCCATCGATACAAGTCCCAGTTTGTCGGCCAACAGGAAACGGGCTTGGAGGAGATCAATGACGATCTCCGCGAAGCCGACTTCTGGCCCGAATGCTTCCGAGTCGCCCGTTAGTCAGGACTTATGCAACGATCTTCGCGCTATACTCTGCGTTCTGCTAATCAGGAATTAGCACCCAGGCTGCGCACCCGGCATCTAAGTTTTGAATCCTGGCGTTGATATCGGACGCAAAATAGCTTGGTGGTGTAACCATGATTGTACCTTCTGATCTTCGGATGACGAGAATGCCGCTCAACAACGGAGCCGGCCACATGCCCGCACTCGGCTTTGGCACTCTGATTCCCGACCCGGCCCTGACGAGAACTGCAACCAGAGACGCACTGGACGCCGGATTTCGACACTTCGATTGCGCGGAACGATACCGGAACGAGCGCGAGGTAGGCGACGCGTTACAGGCAGGACTTGCCGCTAATGGGATTGCGCACGAAAACCTTTTCGTCACCACAAAGTTGTGGAACTCCAATCATCGGCCCGAACGCGTCGAACCGGCTTTCGAGGCGAGTCTCGACAGACCCGGACTCAAGTATCTGGATCTCTACCTCATTCACACTCCGTATGCATTTCAGCCGGGCGATGAGCAGGACCCGCGGGATCAAAACGGCAATGTCCTCTATGACAACGGAGTGACTTTGCTCGACGCCTGGAGAGCCATGGAAAGTCTCATGGACCACGGCAGGTGCCGGGCCATCGGACTGTCGGACATCAGCTTGAATGAATTGTTGCCCATCTACGAGTCTGCAAGAATCAAGCCAGCCGTGGTCCAGGTCGAATCACATCCGTATCTGCCGGAAACGGAGCTTCTGGAATTCTGCAAAGATAAAGAGCATTGTGTTCTTGGCTTTCGCGCCATTGGGTCAGGGAATGAAGCCGGGGCTGCTCGAAGATCCTGTCATTTCGGCAATCGCCGCACGAGTTGGAAAGACGCCGGCACAGGTGCTGCTGGCATGGGCGGTGCAGCGCGGCACGGCTTTGCTTACAACACCCAAATCCGCGGCTCGCGCCAGAGAGAATTTTGACATCTCTGCCCTTCCGGAAGACGCGTTGAACGAAATCAATCGCATTCAGACCAGGCAGAGGCTCAATGAAGTGGTGAAAACAGGCGTCCCTGGTTTCATCGCACAAGGCAGTTGAGTATGGCAGACAAACAACAACTGGAGCAGCCCATGGAAGACGAACAAATACGTGAAGCCCTGAATGCGCACTGGCACGCGTCGGCAGTCGGCGACGCAAACGCGGAACACGATATTTACGATGACGACGCCATTTGTGACTATCCCCAGTCAGGCGAGCGAATCCTCGGGCGGAGCAATTTGCAGGCCTTGCGGAGTCATCATCCCGGCAAGCCGTCCGGCTTCGAGGTCAAGCGGATTCTCGGAAACGGTGATCTGTGGATCACGGAATATACCATCACGTACCAGGGGCGACTGGCATACACAGTGAGTATTATGGAGTTCCGCAACGGCAAGGTCGTCCACGAAACACAGTATTTCGGGGATCCCTTCGAAGCGCCAGCCTGGCGGAGGCAATGGGTTCAGCAGATCGCGTAACACCACACTGAGGGTGAGGAAATTTGCTTGCCGGATAGCCGACCATTGACGTCAGGCAGTGAGACTTCCCCTATTGGTCGAGCCTTCCGAAACCGCATGATTCAGATAGGGCTGTTACGTTCTGCCTCCGGAGAACGCATGTGCGTGAGGTGGCCGGACGCTTTGTTCAAATCACGATAGGTCCTGATTAACATGCTTCCGTCGAAGTGATCCAGTTGACCATCCGATTCGAGGAGATAGCAACCGGATCGTCGGCCACTCGGAAACGATCCAGAAACGGGCTTCGCGGAGATCGGCAGATCGAACAGCACTCCGTGGCACGACATTTCCCGCAAGCCGACTTCAGGCCCGGAATAATTTCCGGCTTGCATGACGTGCCCACAATTTGCCACAGGGCAGTTCTTCAGCCGTTGCTGGTTGCCGCACTTTGTTCCGAATCGAACCTTGTTGTCCCGCCACTCCCCACTCCGCGGCAAAATGGGACCGGTGACGTTGACTCTCTCCATCCCAGCCATGTAGGATTCGGCGCACACTACTGTTCGGAGCGCTCCCATTGAGCACGAATTCACTTTTGCAAATGCTCGCCGTGTCAATCGTATTGCAACCGCTCACTCTCAATGCGCAAGAAGCCGCTCTCAATGCGGCGACTGGTACCCCGAGAATAGCTCGTCCTTCCGACCAAGTGCTAGTCGTGCGCGGTGCCAAGATCTATCCCATCAGCGGCCCGCCTATTGAAAACGGCGTGGTTATCGTGCGCGCCGGGAAAATCGAAGCCGTGGGCGCCGCCGGCAGCATCACTGCCCCCACGGACGCTCGAGTCATCGACGCTACGGGTAAAGTGTTGATGCCCGGAATTGTCGATACGCATTCGCACATCGGCATTATTGGCAATCCGCCAGTCGCCGCCAACGTAGATGCCAACGAAGGCTCGGGTCCGGTGCAACCGCAGTTACGTGCGATCGATGCCATCAATCCCTCGGCAGCCGGCGTTCGCATTGCTAACGCTGGCGGTATCACTACCGCAAATATCATGCCCGGGAGCGGCAATGTCATCGGGGGTCAGACTGCTTATGTCAAGTTGCGCGGCCAGACTATAGAAGAGATGCTGATTCCCGGCACGATTGGTGGCATGAAGATGGCCAACGGCGAGAACCCCAAGCACTATGGCCGTCGCGATCAGGCTCCCATGACGCGTATGGAGGTGGCCGCGCTGGCCCGGCGCGAATACACCAAGGCCCAGGAATACAAGCGCAAGTGGGACGACTACAACAAGGCAGTCGCTGCAGGTAGCAAGGATGCCAAAGCGCCGGAACGCGATCTCGGGTTGGAGGCGCTGGTCCAGGTGCTTGACGGCAAGCGCATCGTGCAGCATCACACACATCGCGCTGACGACATCATGACCGTGGTCCGCATCGCCGATGAGTTTCACTATCGCGTCGTGATTCATCATGGAAGCGAGGCTTACCTGGTGGCCGAAGAATTGGCTAAGCGCCACATTCCGGTGACGCTGACCATTGTCGATTCGCCTGGCGGCAAGCTGGAAGCGATGAATGTGAACGAGCACGCGGCAGCTATTCTCGAGAAGGCCGGAGTGAAGGTCGCCATCAACACCGACGACGACATCAACAGTTCACGTTTCATACTCCGTGAAGCCGCACTCGCCGTGCGCGGAGGCATGAGCGAGCAAGGTGCTTTGCGGGCACTCACCATTAATGGGGCCGAGATGCTCGACCTCGGCGATCGGGTCGGAACCTTGGAGAAAGGCAAAGATGCTGACTTTGTCATCTTGTCCGGTCCTCCTTTCGGCGTCTACACGAAAGTGCTCGAAACCTGGATTGAGGGCGAGAAAGTTTTCGACCGCCGCAATCCGGCTGATCTGCGCTATGCGACCGGCGGCTATGATGTTGCGGGACGCTATCCCAAGTTCGACGCAGCCACAGTCGGAGGTGCTCAATGACTCGACCCTCGCTACGCTGCGTCCTACTCTCTGTGGTAGTCCTTGCAATTTCCCATACTGTCTTGGCACAGAAAATTGCCGTCGTGGCTGACAAGCTCTACACAATCACTAGCGAGGCACAGGGACAACCCGGTGTCATTCTCATCGAGAATGGCAAAATCACTGCTGTTCATATGGGCAGCAACGTGCCCGCAGGTTACACTGTGATGCATGCCGTCTATGTGACACCAGGTCTGATCGATGCCAAGACGACTGCGGGCATTTCGGGCGCCTACAACATTCCCGCCGACCAGGACCAAGACGAGCAGAGCGAACCCAACACGGCCGATGTTCGCGCTCTCGACAGCTTCAACCCGCGCGAGATGCTGCTCGAATACATCAACACGTACGGCATTACGACCATTCAGGCTGCGCCCGGGATCACCAATCCAATCGCCGGGCAGGCCGGTATCTTCAAGACGGTTGGTCCTAAAACCGTCGGCCCCACTGTCGACCAGCTTGCGGTGAAGCCAGTTTCGGCCATTGTCTTCAATCTTGGCGAGTCGCCCAAGGAGTTTTACGGCAAGAAAGACAAAGCCCCGACCACGCGGATGATGACCGCGGCTATCATCCGCGAAGGCTTGCTCAATGCGCAGGCCTATCAAAAGAAGTGGGCCGACTGGAATGCAAGCGAAAAGAAAGACCCTACGAAGCAGCCTTCCCGCGACCTGAAGTTGGAAGCCATTAGTCTGGCACTGCGTGGCGATGTACCGGCCATATTCAACGCATATCGTGCCGATGACATCGACACTGCCATCCGCTTGGCCCAGGAATTCAAGCTCAAGCTCATTCTCAGCAGTGTCACCGAAGGATATCTCGAGACGCAGGTCATCAAGCAGTCCGGCGCAGCCGCATTGGTGGGTCCTACGCTCCAACGGCTTGAGTCGATAGAGACCAGCAATGCTTCTTTGGAAGATGCAGCCATTCTGGCGCAAGCCGGGATTCCCGTCGCGCTGATGACCGGGTTTGAAAACTACGTGCCCAAGAATCGCGTTCTGCTGTTCGAGGCCGGAGTGGCTGCTGGCAATGGCCTAGGCTTCGAAGGCGCACTGCGCGCTTCGACGATTGATGCGGCAAAGATTCTTGGCATCGCCGATCGTGTGGGCTCGCTCGAAGCCGGCAAAGATGCAGACGTCGTACTCTATGATGGCGACCCTTTCGAATACACCAGCCACGTCACCGCTGTTGTGGTCAATGGCAAGCTGAGCTACCAGCGCGAATAGCCTCCTCACGGCGGTACAAACCAGAGAGGGTGTGGACGCCGATTCAGGCGGAGAAGCCCACTGGCGCTCCAGATAGATGTCGCAACGGCTCCTCGCTGACACCATCCGTCGCCCAAATCTCTTAATGAATTCATGCCCTGCCGGAACACTAGGGGCTTCCTCGTTGCAACTGACGCACTGACGGTGAGACGAGGCCACCCAGCCCGGCGAGGATGCAGGCGAGGCCAGAGATAGCGATTACCAGCGGCGCCGCCGCTACCACCAGCGAATGCCGCGCGCCGAAGATCTGGCCGCCTATCTCGGCCGGGACGAGCCGCTGCAGCAGGGTGGTTTCCATCGGCGTATAGGGCGCCCAGGATGCCCCAGCCGTGGTTGCTGGCGAGAGCGCTCCGGCCAGCCAATGCCAGCACGAAGACGTACCAGAGCTGCAACGATCCCAGGGCGTAGAGCGTGGGAATCGCCGCGATGAGTCCCGCTCGGGCGAGGTTGTCGAAGCCCATCACCAGCCGCGGCTGGTGGCGATCCAGCAGACGCCCGAGGATCGCCCCGGTGACGACGCCGGGGAGGTCGAAGCAGAGGGATGACGAGGCCCACCGCCGGACCAGAGCCGGTCAACTGCAACACGAACCAGAGCAAGACGATGATGGTGAACTGGTCCCCGAGATACAAGATGCTCAGCCCCAGCCAAAGCCGCTGGAACGCGGGATGGCGCAACGGGGCGCCAACAGCAGTCGTTTTCATCACTTTTTACTTTTATGTACTTTCGCTCGAGTACCCGCAGGCGCTTTCCTCTTTAATTTGATCTGATTGTAATCAACCGCGGCACGGACGAGATTTTTTAGAGCACGCTCATTAATCTTATCGCCCTCGAAAATATCGATCGCTCGCCAGGCGTTGCCTTGGAGGCCCGCGTTGAAGAGCTTGTCAGGATCTGGGAGCCTCGCCCCGTGGGAAAAGGTGAGCTTCACCTTATCTTTGTGGGCATTGGCGACCGCGATTATTCCGTCGTGAGACCACACTGGGCTTCCCATCCACTTCCATTCCTCGATTATCTCCCGATCGGCCTCAAGGATGCTCTTGCGGACGCTGGCGAACGTTTTGCCACGCCAGTCTGTGAGTTCTGCGATCAGCTCGTCAATACGTTCCGATGGATTCATTGGATCTTTATGCCTCGAATTCTTGTCCCGTTTTCATGCGAGTAGTTTTATTGGTTAACCGTTAGGGGAAAGGGTAAAATTTGAGTCTCTCTATCAGCGATTCGCCGCAGCGTCTTGATAGGCTGATCTCTTCGAAATAAGTCGTCGAAGGACATGGCCTTTCCACATCCAAAATCCCGAAAGGAGCATTACAGGAACGACGACAAACCGAACACGGGCGGCGTACTTTGGAATTTCTTCAAACGGACTATAAATATACCCGAGTATCGGAATGCTAAAGATGATGTGGATCCAGCGAAGAATCGAACGTTTGGTGGCCTCTTTCATGATTAGTTTGTCCTCCATTTATCGGCGATACCACGTCATTTACTCTGGCCTAGCTTTGAATTGTACCGGCAGATTTCAGTCTATCCGCGCCAAGACCTGCTTCCAGGGCCGCAAAGAACCCCCGCCACCCGTAGTTGGCGCCCTGGTAGGCCTGCTGCTGACCCGGCCGGAAGCCCGACTGCTCCATGCGCGGTGGGTCCCCGTGCTCGAAGGGGTGAGAGTCCAAGTGACGACACTCTTGAGACCATAGGCCATCCACGTGTAAGACATGAGTTTGTTCTCGCGCTCACCGCGCACTTCGATGTTGCCGAACGGAGAGCCCATGCGCGCTTCATCCACCACGATTCATGACTTTTGAGCCGCCTGAGGCGGCCGGTTGGGCGTTTCAATACCGAACTGCTTGGCGTACTCCGCGTTCAGCCGCTGCCAGCCGCCGAACTTCCTGGCCTCACCACCGGCGATGCGGCCGATGGGAGTTCCGCTGAGAAGATGATCCAGCACATCGAAACAAATGTGCCACCCGGCAGCACCCATTGCGATGAAGCGGCGACCGATGTTGGTCCACAGCGTCAGGCGCGTGCCGCCACCAAAGGCTTCGAGTTCCCACCGCATATCGTGGTCACCCCAGTTGTACTCAAGCACCTTGGAAGCGTCGGCTCGCGTCACTCTTGTTTCGGTAACGTACGGCGTGGGCGCTGCCACCGTGGTGAGCTTCACCGTGGTTCCAGCCGTACCCAGGCTCCCATCGGCGTCGAAGGGCGCCCACTCGCGCAGATGCGCCGGGTCGGTAAGCGCCTGCCAGACTTTTTCCGGCGAGTGGCGCAGTTCTCTGATGAGAATGAGCGTCCACTTCTCTCCGTTTTTTCGTACCTGCGCCCCGCTGGCCGGACCCGGTGTGTACTGTTCGCAATCGGTCACGTTCGTCTCCTTAGTGTGAATAGCGTGCCAGCTGGGCGAGCTGAATGAGGTTGCCGCAGGTGTCGTTCAGCATCGCAATGGTCGAGCCGGTCACCTCGGTGGGCGGCATCGTGAACTCGGCGCCGCCGGCCTTGATCCGCTCGTAGTCGCCCTTGACGTCGTCGGTGTAGAACATGGCCGCGGGCTGGCCCTGTTGAAAAATCGCCTGCTGATACGCTTTGGCGGCGGGGTTGTTGTTCAGCGCCAGCTGCAGCTCAGTGCCGTCCGGCTCTTCGGGCGAGGCCACGGTCAGCCAGCGATATGGGCCCTGACTGAAATCGGTCTTCTTGGCAAAGCCCAGTACCTCCGTATAGAAGCGCAGGGCCTTGTTCTGGTCGTCCACGTATACGCTGGTCACTTTGATTTTCATTTCGTTTCTCCTTTGTCACGTTCGCGGTTTGGGCCGCGTCGTCTTCTCCTTAGTTTTCCTTTTCGTTGGTGGGGATTGATCCATGCGGTCGAGGTGGCGTTCGAGTGCATCTACGTGAACGGACCAGAACCGGCGGAACTGAGCCAGCCAGGCATCCACCTCCTGAAATGGCGCAGGTCTCAGCCGGTAGAGACGGCGCTGTGCGTCCACCGTGGATTCCACGAAACCGGCCTCGCGCAGCACCCGCAGGTGCTTTGACACGGTCGGCTGCGGCATACGAAGCTGACGCTCGATCTCTCCCACCGACTGTTGTGACGAGACCAGGAGGCTCAATATCGCGCGGCGGTTCGGCTCCGCAATGATTTCGAACACAGATTCCATTCGCTTGATATACCCCACAGAGCATATACGTGTCAAGGTATATTTAGGCAGGGGGCCCAGGCATCCGCTCCGAGCACCACGCCAACCCTGCGCAGAACGCACACGTGCACAACTAGGCGCCAGCTGCAGAACAACACTGTCGTGGTCTTAGTTTCGTAACAGGTTGGCAGGCGACACTTTAGTCCGTGCGTGGCGTCGCGCCGGCGAGCGCGAGAATCGCTCCGGCAAACAGTAGCGTGTCCGCAAAGTAGTTGATCCCTTCAACCTTGACCGCGGTGCCCGGGTCGGACATCTGCGCGATCAGGATCGGCCCATAGATGAACAATACAAGCAGCACAATCCAGGTACCGAGATAAGTTGCCGCGATCCGGGTCTTCCTGTTCAGCAGAATGCTTGCCCCCGCAACCAGAAGAATTGCGCCTGTCAGATAGCCAATGAGCAGGTGCCCCGGAATCCACGCAGGCGTCAGTTTTTCGAGCGGCACTCCGGGGCATCCCGCCGGGTGCAGAAAATGCTCAAGACTAAAAAATATAGCGGCGATCGCGATCAACACGCGGCCCACGTTAATGAGCGTGCTTTTCTCTTGCCCGCGCATCGTGTTTGCCGCAAGAATCCAGGCTCCACCCGCGAATGACATTTCGCGGATGACGATCACCCATGCAAACCTGTCTTTGGGGTTGGCGAGAACTCGCGGGATATGCACCATCGCCACAAAAAGAAACATCATGATCCCGAAGAGCAAGCCGGACCAGCGCACCTGAATTTTTGTGGCAATGCTCAAGGACGCGGACAGCAACGCAAAGCCGACGAAATAGGCCCAAAACAAACGCCATGGCATGTACGAGGGCACGGCGAGCATGATGAATCTTGCGCCCGAGAGATGCTCCGCGCCGAAGACCGCCAAGGGGATGGCGAAACATAAATTGCTCAGGACTACGATCTTGTCCAGGCCGCCGGCTCGCGGGATATCGGTCTTCGCAGCCCACAGCGCAACAAGGAAAAGTAGGATGCCGGCGCTGCACATCGAAACCGCCGTCCGAGAGATCTCCAAAAATGCGGCGAAAATGATTGTGTGCATGTGAATGCCAATCGTAAGCTCGTATGCTTTATCTGGGGCACGTTTTCCCGGGTCAATACAGCTTCAAAGTGTACAACGAAGAGTAGGTGAGGCCATTTTCTTACGAAGCTGGCAGACGCCCGGCCTGGCCCTGGGCTACTTTGTTGTCCAACTATTTACCTCAGGATGTGTACCGCAATGGCTGGATTGGCTGGACCAGAACCTGAAGTGGCCGCTAGCTCCCGGATTGTCGGCAAACAGGAAGAAATCGATCGAGCTACAGCTTCAAGGGGTCATCTCGGCGGGACATGGCGCACTGTCTTTACCGTCAGACGATCAGAACTTGCAAGATGGGTAGAACACGAACAACTGACCGGCCACTCAGAATTGGCTTGCGAATTATCAAGGCGAATCTCTTTACTTCCTCGCGTCGAACACCCTTATCTCAGAGGCGCTCGGTTGCCGCTGCGATGAAAGGTACGCAATTCACTCTCCAGAGCGATCGCGAGCTCTCGAACCCCTCGTTCGATCTCCTTCGCGTTCACCGCGGCAAATCCCAGTTGCAGTCCTTCGTGCGCCATTCTGCCGTGGCTGTAACGGCTCAGCGGAGTGACCTCCACTTCCCGGTTGGCGGCCGCAGCCGCTACCGATTCACCGCCTAGCCCGGTGCACAACCAACCCGCAGTCTGCAACCCGGCCTCCACGCCTGAAATCTCCAGCAGCCCAGCGAGACTCTGCCCAGCGCATTCCAGGAGAACCGAGAGTCGTTCCGCGTACACCTCTCGCATACGGCGGAGATGTCGCCCGAAGTGTCCTTCGGTGATGAAATCGCAGAGCACCGCCTGTTCAAGCAGTGCCGCGTGGCGGCTCGTCACCGAGAGTGTCGCGGATACGTAATCGACCAGATCGGACGGGACCACCAAGTATCCTAGCCTCAGCGACGGGAAGAGAACTTTGCTGAAGCTTCCCGTGAATAGCACCAGCCCGTGGCGATCGAGTCCCTGCAGCGCTGGCACTGGCCGTCCCGAGTAGCGATACTCGCTGTCGTAGTCGTCTTCGAGGATCAGCGCGCCTGACTTCCCAGCCCATTCCAGCAACCGCAGACGTCGGGCGAGACTCATCGTGACTCCGACCGGAAACTGGTGTCCGGGAGTGACGTAGACCAATCGCGCTCCGCGCATGCTCGCATCCTGCACCTGCATGCCCTCGTCATCCAGGCGTATGGCAGAGACCTTCGCGCCCCCGGCTTTGAATGCGATCGCCGCGCCCGGATACCCTGGATTCTCCATGCACACTCGATCTCCGGGATTTAGAAAGAGCCGTACTGCCAGATCGAGCGCTTCCTGCACACCGGAGATGATCGCAACCTGCTCGGGGACGCACTTCACTCCGCGTGAAGTGCTCAGGTAGCTGGCCACGGCTTGGCGCAGTGGCGGATATCCCATAGGACCGCAGCCCAGCAGAAGATTCGTCGAGACACGCCTTAAGCGTCGAGCCGCAACCTTCGCCCATAAAGTCGTCGGAAACAAATCCAACGCTGGTATGTTGGCCCGGAAAGCACGGCTGGGGCGGACTTCAAGATTCGGAAACAGATGCACCCGTCCTGCGTAGTCGGAGACTTTGCTTCGCCGTTTGCGTTGAGCCGGCAGACCCGGCCCGTCCTCTCGTGGGACCTGGAGCAATTCGTCGGGCAAGATTTTGCTCACATACGTTCCCGATCCCACGCTGCCGTCCACGTAGCCCTCGGACTTGAGCTGCTCGAAAACGTTGACGATCGTTCCCCGCGCGAGTCCGTATTGGCGGGCTAGATCGCGTGTCGCCGGAAGCCGCGCCCCCGGACGCAGGCGGCCCTCCAGAATCTCGGCACGCAAGGCTCCATTCAGCCAGCGGTTGGCGGAGATTCCCGAATCCCGCAGCGGAAGCACCAGCTCGAAGACAGTCGCTCGCTTCACCATGATAATGGTACATAGCATATACCATAAATGGATCTTGTTAGTGATCCACTATCAGCTTAGGGTTAAACCCTGAGGATCCAACCATGAGTGCTTCCAGAATGCGCGTTGGAGTCGCGGTGATTCTGTATGCTGCGGTGCTGGGAAGTCCGCTGGCATGGACTCAGGGTCCCACCCCTACGAAGCACCCTGAGACCAAAGAACGGGCGCGCGTCGCGCTGTCTCACGCGTTGCCTAAGTTGAATGGTGAACACCTGAAGGCCACTGTGGTTGAGGTCCATTACGGACCCGGCGAGTCCTCGCCGCCGCACAGTCATCCTTGCGCCGTCATCGGTCACGTTGTCGAAGGAGCGCTCCGCACGCAGGTGAAAGGCGAACCCGAAGCGATCTACAAGGCGGGCGAAAGCTTTTACGAAGCGCCCAATGGCGTTCACGTCGTTTCCGCAAATGCCAGCCAGACTGAGGCGGCAACGTTCATTGCGTATTTCGTCTGCGATCACGACACGCCACTCAGCAGCGATGTGCCGGAAATCGCAACGCCAGGAGGAAAGTAATCATGGACAAGGCACAGCCAGTCGCGTCAGAGACTTCACATCGATGGGCAACGACAACATCGGGCACGCTCAACTGGGAGCGGTTGGGTGTCCTATACGCGCGCATCGCACTCGGAGCCGCTTTTCTTTCGGGAATCGCCTCACGGTTCGGCCTTTACGGCAAGAATGTTGGTTACGGAAACTTCGCCAACTTCGTGAAATATACGGCGGAAGTGAACTCGTTCATGCCTGCCTTCACCATCCCATTTCTGGCTTGGTCGGCCACGGCTGCCGAATTGGTCTTGGGAATTGCCTTGATTCTCGGCGTGTGGCCGCGCTGGGTAACCCTCGGAAGCGCAGTGCTTCTGGCGCTCTTCGGCATCACCATGGCCATCTCTTTCGGGATCAAGTCTCCGCTGGACTATTCGGTGTTCTCTGCGTCGGCCGCGGCCGTGTTACTTGCTCTGTTCGAGGGCCCGCCAACACGGACATGAGTCGTGAACTCCGTCGTCCAACTGCTTTTGTTGTTCAATTTCTAGGAGGATTTATGGAAGCTCGTTTCAGCTATGACAAAGCCGCCCCAGGTGTCTACAAAGCCATGATCGGCGTCGAGCAATACCTGGAAAACTGTGAACTGGAAGAGTCTCTGCTCCATCTGATCAGGCTGCGTGCCTCCCAGATCAACGGCTGCGCGTACTGTCTGGATATGCATTGGAAGGATCTGCGCGCAATCGGAGAACAGGAGCAGCGGCTGTACTCGTTGGACGCGTGGCGAGAATGCCCTTACTATACCGAACGCGAACGCGCCGCTCTGGCTTGGACGGAGGCCGTCACGCTCATCACCGACGGGCATGTGCCCGACACCGTGTATGAAGAAGCGCACGCGCACTTCAGCGAAAAAGAATTGGCGGACCTGACTCTCGCCGTGACCGCCATCAACGCGTGGAACCGCCTGTCAATTGCGTCCCGTACATTCCCGGGAACTTACCGTCCTGCCAAAACCTACCCACTGGAAAAAGGAGCGTAGGCGCGAGCAGGAAATCCATTCGCAGTTTGGGCCGCGCAGATCTCTCTCAGGGCGATTGTGAGATGATCCGCGACCTTTATCAGAGGAGGCAGCATGCAAAGTGCAGTTCGGATCGTATCGGTAGCGCTCGTCGGGATGGTCGTATCGATGGGGTCGAACTTTGCCGCGTCGAGCGCGGACGGCCGAAGCGAGATCCTCAAGGCGCGTGAAGCGGTCTGGCGCGCCTGGTTTGCCAATGACACAAAGACCTCCAGAAATTGGTGCCACCAGACACTATCGTCATCAGCGCGGGGGAGGATAAATGGAAGACCCAGGCCGAAGTGTTTCAATCGGCCGCTGACTTCCAAAAGGAAGGTGGAAAGCTGATTCGACTTGAGTTCCCACGCAGCGAGATTCAGCGCTTCGGGGATGTCGTAATTATTTGGAGCAAATATCTCGTGGAAACGGAAACGAACGGCAAACGATCGCTGACTTCCGGCAGGGTCACGGAGGTGTTCGTGCGGCGCCACGGACAATGGACCAATCCCGGCTGGCACACTGATTCGACAACATGAACGCAACGCGCATTCTTCCAGAAATTTGAAACGAAGGAGAACAACTATGACTGAAAACAACGTCACTTCTGCGGTCTCCTACTACAAAGCAATGGCCGACAAAGACCTCAATGGTATGGCGCGGCGCTTGCACCCTGACGTTCGGCTTGTCACGCCGATGGAGGAACTGACTGGGAAGGAGACGGTTCTGGAAGCCGCCAAGCGCCTCCTACCCCTCATCAATAGCATTAAAGTGCACGCGAAGTTCGGTTCTGAAGACCAAGCGATGTTGACTTATGATATGGGCTTTGCAGAGTCAATCGGGGTTTGCCGCGCGGCAGCCTTGATGACGTTCAAAGACGGCCTGATCGTGCGCAATCAGATCTTCTTTGATGCCCGGCCTTTCGACAAGAAATAGAGAAAAGGCTGCTGCCATCGCGCAACTTTTCGTCACGCGCTGGCCTAAGCGTGTGCGCACCTTTGTTATTAACAAATTGTGGTGCGGAACCAGATAGTCCGCCTGCCGCAGTCCTGCCAGTTGTCGAATTGGCGCGCGCCGGAAAGTTTGCTGACGAATAGCTGGTCCCCTGGCTCGGTGACAAGGCGCTCGCGCACTCCGAAAAGGGCCTTGGAGGCCAATGCTATTCAAATCTGGCCGATCCAACCGATGGGGCCATCGACATGTATTTAACACCACTCGTGAGCTCACCTCGGCGAACGGCGCTGACGAATGCTTATGCCATCGTAGCTTTGGGTTCCCGCTGGGCAGACAGGCCACCGAGTTTGTACTGCTTCTGATGAGTTCTCTCTCAGCTAGGAGCATGCTCCCAGGACCAACCGGTGAGGCCGAGCCCAACAACACCCATACCGGGTCGTCCGTCCGGACGCCCGAACCAGTCCTAGGGATGCTGCTGACCGTCTCTCCTGAGATTTCGTAAATTTCCGAGCCCGTCGGAAATTGAAGATCCAACAAGTTATGCAACATCAGCAAGTTAGGATTGGTTCGCGAGTTGCATTACTGATTTGCGAGCGACGCAGGCAGCTGATAAGTCGCGTGGAGGATGTCATGAAGAAAATGAACACGGCGCTGAGCCTGGCTATCTTTCCTCTCATGTCGCTGATTCTTAGCAACACGGCGCTGGCAGACACCCCGCCGGACAACGTGCAGGGAGACTGGACGATTTACTCCACCAGCCTGCAGAACGGCGAGACGATCGTGAAGCATGTCCAAATCGCACAATACGGCAACCGAATCACGGGATATTTCGAAGGCCCGGATCAGTCTGGTCCGATTCAAGGGCGGGTGAATGAACATCACATCGTATTCAGTACCGTAACCCGGACCGTTATTACGTTCCGCGGACAGATCTATGGCGATGACATGTCAGGTTTGTACGGAATTCATGGCAAGCACGCGCCATGGCAGGCCGTGCGCCCCGCCACCGCGGTGGCGCCAGCTCCGCCAAGCACTGGGGCGGTTTATCAATCTCAGCCAGTATTAGCACCTCCAGTAGAACAGACGGTTTATCAATCTCCGTCGCCGGCTTCGGCAATTGCACTTCAACCTGCGGCGCAGCCGGTGACGAGCTACTCGACGCAAGGCACGTCGGGGCCGACACCGGCACCTCTGTCCCCGGATCAGCTTGACTCGCTGGTGGCTCCCATCGCGCTGTACCCGGATGCCTTGGTGGCGCAGGTGCTCGCTGCCGCGACGGATCCAGACCAGATCGCATACGCCGACGACTGGCTGGCGCAGAACAGAAATCTGACGGGCGCGGCGCTCGCGCAAGCTGTAGACCAGCAATCCTGGGACCCCAGTGTCAAGGCGTTGACGCAGTTTCCTTCCGTGTTGGACAACCTGGCGCATAACCTTTCGTGGACATCGAGCCTCGGGCAGGCATTCGCGAATCAACAGGCGGGTGTGATGGCGGCAGTGCAGGCGATGCGCGCCAAAGCACAAGCGGCAGAGACGCTGCAATCCAACTCGCAGATTACGGTCACGCAGCCAACGCCCACTACGATCGTGATTCAACCGGCGAACCCCCAGGTTGTCTACATTCCGCAATACAACCCGGCTGTGGTGTACGGCGCGCCTGTAGTGGTGCCGCTCTACGTGCCTCCACCGCTGCCAGTAGCTTCCGTTGGTCTTTACTTTGGAACGGGTATTACGATTGGCGCCGCGTTTGGAGGCGGCGGGTGGGGTGGAGGCTTCGGCTGGGGCTGGCACGCCTGGAACGTGAACTGGGGCGGCGGCTGGGGTGGTGGCGGCGGTTCAACCATCATCTACAACCACAACACCTATATCAACAACCACACCTGGAACAACAACAACTACCACGGCTATCACCCCTGGGGAGGTGGAGCGGCCGGATCGCAAAATCATGCCTGGTATGGCGCCAACGGCACTTTTCACCCCAACGGTAACTACAAGCCGGGCGAAGACACCCACTACGGCCCGAACGGCGGGTATCACCCGAACGGGTATTTCGGTCCTGACGGCGGCTGGCACGCTGACAAAGGGACCGGCCCGAACAATACGCCTAACGGCGGGAACAACGGCAATCATGGGCTGATTGGCGGCAATGGTGGAGTGCAGCGCACTGGTGCTGGTTCGAACAATGGTGGCGGTCAACTCCTCGGTCAGAACCGCGGCGGAGACAACCGCTTCGCTGGTAGCGAGCAGAACCGCTCCCGCTTCAGCGGAGATGGCGCGACCAATCGCATGGAAAGCAATCGGGGCCGTGGAAGCATGGCGGGACGGAGCCCTCAGCCGCGTATGGCAAGAGAACATGCACCCGCTGAACACCGCTCTTTCGGCGGCGGCGGACGCCGTCGCTAATGGGCCTGAAAAATACGGTCATTCAATAAGGGAAAAAGGCAGATCAGAACTTTCAAAAGGAGATTGAAAATGGAATCGAATCCAAAGAAAACTACGAAGAAGCGGAAGCAGGTTGCAATCGGAGTGCTGGCGCTCGCCGCCTTAGTGCTCGTGACGCTACGACTCGAGACAGAGAATTCGGCGCGAGCCTGGAACACCCAGATTACGTTTCAGTCACCGGCCGATGCCGGGGCCGCGCTGGCCAAGGCGGCGAAGAGCGGCGATGAAGCCGCGCTTGTGGAAATCCTGGGCATTGACACGAAGGTCCTCCTGAGCGCGGGAGACAAAGAAGCAGACAAGGCCGCGTTAGAGAATTTTGCGTCAAAGTACGAGAAGATGAATCGTTGGGTCGACATGACCGACGGCAGTCGCGTGCTCTTCATTGGAGCGGACAACTTCGCTTTCCCACTGCCGCTTGCGGAAAATGCGTCCGGGCAGTGGTACTTCGATGGTGTTGCCGGGGCGGAGGAAGTCCGGGCCCGTGACATCGGGCGCAACGAGCTGTTAGCGATCGACGCCTGCGCCGCGCTCGCCACCGCACAGGAGATTTACTTTAGCGACGGTGGCGCTTCGGCTGAATACGCGCAGCGCATCATCAGCAGTGCGGGCAAACAGGATGGACTCTATTGGCCTGCGTCGGAACAGCAAGGTGCGAGCTCGCTTGCTAGTCTCAGCGAATTCCCCAAGTCGTCGCTCGCGTCGCTCACTGCGGATCAGCCTCTGGTGATCGATGGCTACGCACTGCGCATACTCACTGCTCAAGGTGACGACACCCCCGGCGGCGCAAAGAGCTACATCGTGAATGGAAAGATGACCGGCGGCTTCGCCATTCTGGCAACACCCGTTAGGTACGCAGAAACCGGCATCACGACCTTCATGACGAACCAGGATGGAGTGGTCTACGAGCGCGATTTGGGCCCGGATACGGCGAAGATCGCGGCATCGATTCAGGAATTCAATCCGTCCGACGATTGGTCGCCGGTTCAGTAAATGAAGACCGCCGACATGCAAAAAGCAGACACGAGCTTTTCTATGCGTGCTAAACGGCTAGTTGCGAGATTGTTCACCCGGCATCGCATCGAGATTCTGATGTGGGCACTCGTGGTTGAGATGCTGGCCTCGCCGCTCGCGGATTCTCATCCTCGCGCCCAGCGCTCTGCTCGGACTCGCGGTGCTGTCGATCGTGGTATCCGCTATCGACTGCATGGCAAACGCTAGCGTTGCACGTCGCCTCGTGCTTCCGGTTGCTGCCTTCTGGATGATCACAAGGATCATTGAAGCCTTCGGCGATCGCAGCACGCCATACGCGAACCTATCTCCCGTTGTGGGCTTGGTGTTCTCGTGCTTGATCCTGTGGGCTATCTTCGAGCATTTCCAGACACCCTCCCGCAACCAACGAGGCATGATCGCAGTAGCATTCATCAGCTATCTCGTGATAGCTACTGCTTTTCCCCAGGTTTACTGGATCCTGAATCGTTTCGTCGACCACGCATTCAACCAGGTGATCCCCTACACCCAGAGCGGAACGTTTCTGTATTTCAGCATGGTTACCCTGACCAGCGTAGGTTTGGAGCGATCGTGCCCGTAAATTCTTATGTGCGGAACATTGCGGCGCTTGAAAGTATGTCCGGCATCTTTTTCGTAGCGGTCGTGGTCGCACGTCTGGTATCGAGCCAAAGCCACAAGCCAACGGAGCGAAGCCGTTTTTTCGCTCACGAAGCGAATGGTTCCGAAGGGGATTCCAAGTGCGGCTGTAAATGTGATGTGACCTTCGAAGTGCGCTCCTCGTCTTAGAGCAGGTTCATCGAACTTCCCAGGAAGGTCCGCGCAGAAGTTGCTTGTAAAAGCTAAGTGCCGAGGCTGCGCTGGCCATACATGCGACAAATATGATGTCCTGGCATCCGAGTTCAGAAGACGGAATGCAAATTTAATTGGTGTAGAACCGACGCTTGTCAATCTTCAGCGCCCTGATTTTCGAATCCAGCGTCGACGGTGGCATGCCAAGCTTGGAGGCCGCACCGGCAGGACCAGAAACCCGACCCTTGCATTGAGACAGGGCCGCCTCGATGAGGTCTTTTTCCTGCGAACTCATCTCCTGCGGCAACGGCCGGCAAAGAAAAGAGTGGGCGGAAAGCCAACTGTCATCAACCGAAAAATTCTCAGTGTCACAAAGAATCACGGAACGCTCGATGATATTCTGCAGCTCGCGAATGTTGCCCGGCCAGGAATAGGATTCAAGCTGGCTCATGCTCTTCTTTTCGATGTGCCGGATGTGTTTTCCCGTCTTGTGGGCGTAACGATTAATAAAGTATTCGACCAGCAACCGAATGTCCTCCCTGCGTTCGCGCAGGGGAGGAATTTCCAACGGGAAGACGTTGATGCGGTAGTAGAGATCGCTGCGGAAGGTGCCGGCCTCAATGGCAGCCGGCAAGTCGCGATGGGTGGCGGCGATCACTCGAACATTGGTACGCATGGTCTGGTTGCTGCCGACTCGCTGAAATTCCTTTTCTTGCAAAACGCGCAAGAGGGCGATCTGCGTCTCGGCCGGAAGCTCTCCGATTTCATCCAGGAAGAGCGTGCCTCCTTCGGCCAGCTCGAAGCGGCCAATGCGGCGCTGCATAGCTCCGGTGAAAGCCCCTTTCTCGTGTCCGAACAGTTCGGATGCGATCAAGTCTCGCGGGATCGCAGCGCAGTTTACGCTCACCAAAGGGCGACCCGAGCGATCGGAGCGCTTGTGAATGGCGCGGGCGATCAACTCTTTGCCGGTGCCAGTTTCGCCCGTGATGAGAACGGTGGAATCGGTTCGTGCGACTTTGTTGACGCGCGCCAGCACCGCGTGCAAACGGGGCGACGTGCCAACAATCTCTTCGAACATGGCCATCACGTCGATCTCCCCCCGCAGCGCCGAATTCTCCCGTTGAGCTTGCTCCTTCGATCCCTTATGGTCATCGATGTCGATCCGGGTGCCGCACCAGCGGACAATCCGGCCCTTCTCGTCGCGCAAGGGAAAAATTTGTTGCAAGAACCAGCGGTATTGTCCACTCTTGCTGCGAACGCGGGCCTCAGCTTCGATGGATATCCCGTGTGCTATGGCGTCCCGGTATGCTCCCAAAAGTGTGTCGAAATCCTCGGGATGGATGATGGCGCGGAGCCGCTCCGTTGGCGTGACGACGTCAATCCGTCCGAGGTACTCGCGCGCCGCAAGATTGACAAAGGACAGGGTCGCATTCGGCTCGAGGATGAACATGTGCTGCGGTACAGCATCCATGATCTGTTCGATGTGGCGGGCGGCCAAAGGGACAGCCGCATCCCGGGTCATCAAATTGTCGAGAATCTGGAAATCCAGGATTGGCAGCGGCGACCGATCAGAGTGCGTCACCCCAAATGCCCGCATCTCTCCTCCAGAAATCGAAGCCGTTTCAACGTCGGAAACTAAGTAGCTCATCGCAATTCTCCACAACAAGGGAATGTTCGTGCTTGCTGGAGGTACTATGCGGCCTGTCCGAGAGGAAGCGCATCTGGAGATAAGGGGTTTTTTCGGTAACGCTGCAGGATGTTTAGGGCATACCACTTTCGGGGTACGCAGGAGGATATGTTCGGGAAAAGAGTTTCAGCGTTTTAGGCCATCGCGACGCTTGTCCCGCCCGTTGTTGATGGCACTTCATGGTGCGGGCCTGTCTGCGCCCTCTATCTCGCGAATCTTCGAAAAATTTCGATAGAGTCGGGAGCTTCGGTGGACCCAAGTAGACCTGTTTTCAACGAGTTGAGGTTGGCACAGTGGTTGCATTGTCAACGGCTGACGTAGTTCATAAAAACTAAGGAGAAAATCAATGACAGAATTAACCAACAAGATCAGCGGGGCGATAGCGGAGTTGACAGAAATCCACAGTGCTCGTGTTCACGAAAATGACATGGTATTGGGCAATTTTGAAGGCTCCGGCTACAACCTCACGTATATGAAGGCGAACGACAGGAACGTTGCTCACCATCACGAAACCTACGATGCAACCTTGTGCTTCATCTCGGGTACGGGCAAAGTTCTGGTTAACGACGCATTTTTGGAATACGGCAAAGGATCGTGGTTCAAGGTCCCGCGCCGGACCAAGCATCAAATACTTCCTGATACAAATACTTTGATGCTGACTATCCAAAATCCGGCAACGACCTTTACCGACAAGGGATGGGGAGACATCGTCTTCGACGAAAAGCTGTATTAGGGCCATTGGGAGCGATTTGCAGGTGAGGGCTGGAAGGCCCTCCCCTGTTCCGGGATTGGGCATCACCACGGACATAAGCGACTTTGTGACAGGAGTTGATCAATCTGATTTCGCGATGCCAGCACTGATTCTCATCCCCGGATTACTTTGCGACCAAACGCTCTGGAGTTCCCAGATCGAAGCTCTTAGAAGTCATGCGGATATCACGGTCGCGGATATAACGGAGCAGTCGACAATATCGGAGATGGCCGTGGAAGTGTTGGAAAGCTCTCCTGAACATTTCTCTTTGGCAGGCTTTTCCCTGGGCAGCCAGGTTGCGCTTGAGATCATGCGCCTCTCCGGAGAACGTGTGGACCGACTGGCGCTGTTGAGCGCCACTCACGGCGGACTGCCTCCAGCGGTGAAGAACTCCATCCTCCATGCCGTAGCGGTGCTCGAGCAGGGCGGCTTCGAGCAATACCTTGAAGAAGTCTATCCCACGTATGTGGCTCCGTGCCGGGCTGAGGATGCGGAGTTAAAGCGGGTCTTTGCCATGATGGCACGCACGGTCGGAGTCCAAGCCGGGTTGCGACAGATGAGGGCACTGCTCGCGATCGAGAATCCATTCACGAACCTAAACCAGATTTCTTGCCCAACTGTGATCGTCGGCGGTCGAGAGGACCGCCGCATCCCACCGACTGAGCATCAAGCTTTGGCACAAGAGATTTCGGGTTCAGAACTGGTGATAATCGACGACGCAGGACATTTCACACCTCTCGAACAACCCGGCAGGGTAACGGCAGTTCTGCGGCACTGGTTGACAACGTAAGACCCAGTCGGCCCGGAGCTATGCAGATTCGGTACGAGGTTACAAGTCGTAACCTGCCCAACGGAGAGTTGCGATTAGCTTTTTGCTTGCAGGAATGCCCTATGAACCCTACGATGTCAAGCGCAGAAACAAAACGTGGATTGGGAAGGTGGGGCCGCAAAGACTGAACTGAATTACCACGAGATATGTACAGCCTGATTCGCCAACTTGTCCGACCTTACCGCGGGACGCTCTTCATCATCCTGATTGCCATGATGGTGGAGACTACGATGAGCCTGGCTGCTCCCTGGCCGCTGAAGGTCATCATCGACAACGTGGCCGGCAGCCACAGACTCCCTGCCTGGCTGCGCGATCTACTGGGACCTGCGCTCGGCAGCGAGAGCAAGATGCACATTGCCTTGCTGGCAGGGGCAGCCGTCGTGCTGATCGCAGCGATCGGCGCGATTGCCAGTTACGTGGAGAACTACTTTACTGAGAGCGCAGGCCAGTATGTCGCCCACGATCTGCGCATGCGGACATTTCACCACTTGCAGAGATTATCCCTCGGCTACTATGACACGCATCAGGTCGGCAACCTGCTTAGCACCATCACCACGGACATTCAGACCATCCAGGCGTTTGCCTCCTCGTCCACGCTGAACATCTTCGTCGACTTGCTGACGATCGTGAGCATGCTCGCCTTGATGTTCTGGCTTAACTGGGATTTCACCCTGATCGCGCTGGCGGTCACGCCTTTCTTACTCTTCTTCGTGTCGCGATTCAAAAAGGCGGTTAAGAAGGCGACCCACGCCGTGCGCAAGGAGCAAGCCGGAATCGTCAACGTGGTGCAGCAGGCGTTGGAGTCGATGCAGGTCATTAAGGCATTCGGCGGGCAGAAGATCGAAGAGGAGCAACTGAACGCCGTGAGTCACGCCACCGTCAGCGCCGCCCTTTCGGCGCGACGAGTGAAGTCGTTGCTCTCCCCGGTGGTTGCTATTACGGTGGCTCTGTGCACCGCAGTCGTCCTATGGCGTGGCGCGTACCTGATTCTTGGCGGAGTCATGACCGTGGGCGCACTCACGGTGTATCTCTCGTACCTCACCAAATTCTTCAAGCCGGTAAAGGATCTGGCCACGACCACGAACGCCATCGCCCAGGCTGCGGTTGGGGTCGATCGCATCCGTGCAATTCTCGAGACCGACGAGATCATTCCTGAGCGCGAGGACGCGATTGAGCCGCGGAATATCAAGGGCGAGATCATTTTCGAAAATGTCGCCTTCGCGTATCCCGGCAATCCTGCGGTATTGACCAACGTCAGCTTCCACATTAAGCCCGGGCAACTGGTGGGGATCGTTGGCCCGACCGGCGGCGGTAAGTCTACCGTCGTCAGCCTGATTCCACGCTTCTACGACGCCATGGCCGGCAAAGTGATCATCGACGGCCATGATGTGCGGGACTACCAGCTTCACGCCCTGCGCGATCAGATCGGCTATGTTTTGCAGGATACCGTGCTATTTCGAGGAACGATCCTCGAGAACATCGCTTTTGGACGTCCCGGAGCGACCCCTGCGGATATCGTCGACGCGGCTCGACTGGCCAATGCCGATGAGTTCATCGCCCGCATGCCGCAGGGTTACGACACCATGGTGGGCGAGCGCGGCCTGACTTTGTCCGGAGGCCAGCGCCAGCGCATTGGCATTGCGCGGGTGATGGTGCGGAACAGTCCGATCCTTCTTCTGGATGAGCCCACCGCTGCCCTTGATTCCGAGTCGGAGAGATTGGTCATCGATGCGCTGGAGCGGCTCATGAATGGCCGAACGGTCATTACCATCGCCCACCGCCTGACCACCATTCGCGATGCGGATCAGATCATTGTGGTCTCCGGGGGCAGCGTAGCCGAGAACGGCACTCATGATCAGTTGATGGCGTGGAACGGTATCTACGCGGCGTTGCATCGTACGCAATTTGTGGGCGAGACAGCGAAACCCGGCTTGCAACCGATTGCGCTCCCGCGGCCGCAGCCCGCTTAACAAAGTTCTGGAAACGAAGTTCTGGAAGGAGAGTCTTATGTCCCGATATCTGGTGGTATTGCCCGACGATTCCGTGCGCCCCATTCTCGATGCGATCGATCACGCCGAAACATCCCTTCGCATCAAGATGTTCGTGTTTTCCGATCCGAATATTCTGGAGGCAGTGATCAAAGCCCACCGGCGGGGCGTCAAGGTGCGTATCATGTTGAACCCTACGCGCCGCAACGGCGAAAAAGAGAACGACAAAAGTCGCAAGCAACTTTGCGCCGCAGGGATCGAAGTGATCGATAGTAGCCCCAGCTTCGAGCTGACGCATGAGAAGTCCATGGTGGTCGACGATAACTCCGCCTGGATCATGTCGCTCAACTGGGAGACGGAAAATCTCACCGAAACCCGCGACTATGCTGTGGTCACGTCGCACGCGCACGAGGTCAACGAAATCATTGAGTGTTTCGAAGCGGATTGGGCGCGAAGTAAGTTCGAGCCGGGAGAGCACTCGCACATGATCTGGTGTGTCGGAAATGCCCGGCAAAGGATCGCGCATTTTATCGACGAAACCAAACACTCCCTCTGGGTACAGAACGAGCGCTACCAGGATCCGCTCATTATCGAACATCTGGTTCGGGCAAGTCGCCGCGGGGTCAAGGTCCACATCATGGCCCGGTCGCCTCACACCTTGAAGAAGGAGAAACTCATCGAAGGTGTAGCCGGCCTGCGCATCCTGGACGACGTTGGGGTTAAAGTCCACAGGGTGCACGGCCTCAAACTGCATGCCAAGCTGCTGTTCGCAGACGGTGCGCGCGCGATCGTCGGTTCGATCAATCTTGCGCCGGGCAGCTTTAACAGCCGGCGCGAACTCGCCATCGAGGTCCACGACAAGGAGGTGGTCGACCGCGTCCACAAACTGGTCCACTACGACTGGGAAAACTCACGTCCGATGGATCTCTCCGACCAAGGGTTGATTGTTGATCTGGGAGAAGAACGGGGAGGAGAAATCGGCTGTTCCGCGTGAGCAACGAAGCCGCACACGAATCGGGTGCCTCAGTTCGTTCAGCGTGATTTCTCCACGTACGGTCGCGGGTCACTCAAACCCTCGACGCGGTGCCGTCCCGCTAGTGATCCATACTTGAAGCACAAGGATAAGAATCGGCTTTCCCCGGAACTTACCAGGGAGCTTGAGGATCACAAGATTCGTTTCCCGACATCTCGTGAAATCCCGAAAGTTTGAGACTGTCCGGTCTCGCTAAGTTCCTATTTTTTCTATTTCTTGGAATTGGTCGCAGGCTTGCATTGAATCCTGGCGTAGGCGGGCAACGAATTCTTCGTCTGTTGCAGCCCACTTTATTCCAGGGGATTTCGATGTTGACGGCAAAACGTGTTCTTTGTCAGATCTTGAGTTTATTAATACTTCCGCCCGCTTCAGCAGCTATTACTACTGCTCAAACGGCGAAATTTACGCGGGAACGCCTAACTTGGAGTTGTCACGGATTATGCGTGGGGCAGTAAGGCGAAAAGTGCTAACGCCTGCGCTGTGCTAAACGGCGGTCACTTGCCACTGGAAGGTGCGAAACTCTGCGAGCCTGCTGAAGTCTCGTTCATTGGCTGTGATCACTCTGATGCCCAGTCGCCCCGCGCTCATCGCGATCAGCGCGTCATTGGTCAATCGTCCCTGTCCGATCTGTTCGTAATGATACTTGGCCGCCAAGCGAGCGAGCACTCTGCCGACTTGAGTCCAGTCGCTGAGATTCGGAACCAGGATTCGCTTCGCCCTGTCAAAATCTCGCTCCAGGCGTTCCACAACCTGACGATCACGGTCGGCTGCGCCGGCATAGAGTTCTTCGAGCACCACTGAGCTGAGCCACAGGGGTGCATCGATAGCGAACCGGCGCAGCGCCAGGGCCGCATCGTCTCCTCGCCGCAGTGCAGTTATGTAAATAGAAGAGTCAAACAGGGCTGGCTGCATCTAACCACCCAGCGTGCCGTATACATCCTTGATATCAATGCCACTCTTGACGAAACGATCGGTGGCCTCGAGAGCCAGTCGGTTGCTCTCATGTTCGGCAATCGCCAAATCCAACGCCCGCTCGATGGTCTCAGTCTCGGTTTTCGCTCGCAAAACCTTTTGGGCGCGCTTGATTTTTACTGAATCCAACTGAAAGTGCTTGTGCGACCGATTCCTTGCCGTGGCCATAAGAAAGGACCCCCTTCCCTATTGAGAGGATACCACGCAATGTACACATATTCCATCTTTGTGTACATGCTTGGAACCCCCAGGCAGGCACTGTCGCCTCGGGACTGGAACCCCTAGTTGTCACATTGTCTCAGGTGTGAAGGCGGGCGAAAAGGCCAACGCGGCAACTGAGATTATGAACCGCCACGGTGCAGTAGAGATCGAAGAGATCAGTGCTTCGCGGCCGAAGCTTCCGAACGCGGATGCCAGTCAGGCGACTCCAGCCCACGATAGTTCTATCCAAACTGGGAGGTTCCGCTCCCCCGGTTCCGGCACTCGCTTGTTCGTGCGGTAGCTCTTTAGCGAAAGACAGGTGCAGTTAGGAGTCGCAGCGAGAACTGCGCCATCTCGCTTCTAATCTGGCTCCGTGTGTCCCTCGACACTAATGAACAGAAAGACAAAATGTTCACAGCCGCGGGCGTCTCCACCAACTGTCTCAAACGCCATTCATGATAAAGGCGATGTCTTCTACTCAACTCTTGTCTTTTTGGACGAGTTCCACGGGCATGTGGCTCAGCTTGGCATAGATCCGGCTCCGTCGCAGCAGAGGCCACCAATCGTAAAGATAGATCTGCATCGGTCGCCACATGGCGACCCATCCGGCAATCGTGAGGCTCTCCCGCACGACGGCAGCCCAAGTGCCCGCCTCATGCCCTAACAGCATCTTGCTGAGGAGTAGACACGCAGCCAAGAACAGTAGCCCGATGAAAAGACTGGTGCGGCCCTGCCTCAGGAGCCGCTTGAACTCCAGGTCAGTGATTTTGGCACGGTGAGCAAAATGGTTGTGGACGGCTGTTCTGATCAGTTCTTTGGGGTCTTCGGTCGGCCAAAGGTCCAAGTAGATGCGCAATTTGAGCGGAGCCTTGGGGGAGAATTCTTGGGCCCAGCTTACGATGAATTCCTCCGCGTCGTCGTCGAGATCCTTTTCAATGAACGGAGAAGGGTCCATCGAATTGAACAGCTGGTTCATGTCGCGCAGTTTCAGACTTATGGTGTGCGGATGCTCCCGGTCGGTAGCGGCAATGTGCGGTAATGAAAAATGCATACGAGAAGTTCTGCTATGGCCGGTCTACCAATATCGACTCGGTGCACCAAGGGATGCTGCTCGGTTCCCTTCGAGGCGATGTTTTCTAGCAGGATGATCGGCAGGCGAGGCATCGACTGGTGGGCCGATGCCCCGCGGTTGAACTATTCTGCATTCGGACACTTCCCGGAAATGCCAGCTCAGGAAGCTAGGTCAAATTGCTGCTCGATGTTCTCTCACACCGATAACTCCCATGCGTGGTTACTGCACGCTGGGCGGATGCATGCTGAGTGGATGGCGTCGCAGTCGCCACCACAGCGGGAGTCCTGCAGACAGTATCTTTCCGTGGTGATGAGGAATCTGTGCAATTTTGCTCAAGAAGAGAGAGGAAGACCTCCTGGAAATGGGGCACGATCGGACTGGGCCAGCCGGGAACCAAGAGGACAGCTCAACTATCTCAAACTGACCACGTCCGTGACCATCAAGGAACGATCACTGCGGATCCATGCTCACTCTTCTCTTTGATCGCTAGAGAGCTGTCACCAAGCAGCAACGATACGGTGACGCGTCTTCAAGACTAATTCGCAGATCGATGTCAGCAATGAGCAAAACCGAGCAGATTCCGACCGCCGCCAGTGCAATGCTGTCCTATGTGTGCGAGGGCAAATCCGGTCGTGATGCAGCACTATGGCTTCACCGTGGAGAATGTGTGCCAGCAAACCCATAACTTGCTTCGCAGGATAGGTGAGAAAAGATGAACTCCAGTCGGCGGCAGCTACGAGTGCCGCAACTCTTAGCACCAGCGTTCCTCTAAGAATAGCGCCGCTGATACGCGGATTATTGATAGCGAAAATGCAGTCAACAACTGCCCAGGAGGCAAAGACAATGTTAACGAATGCTACGCATCTGAAAGGTCTTGCAATCCAAGCCACGGACGGAGAGATTGGGACTGTAGATCAGTTCTATTTCGACGACCAGACATGGGCCATCCGCTACCTCACGGTCGAAACCGGCGGTTGGCTTGGCGGCCGCCAAGTCTTGATCTCTCCAATTTCAGTCGTCAATACGGACTGGCAAGCCAAGCGGTTGGACGTGGCGTTGACGAAAAAACAAGTAGAGAACAGCCCCGACATCGACACGCATCGCCCCGTGTCCCGGCAGCACGAGGCCGAATACTTCGGGTATTACGGCTATCCCAATTACTGGGGCGGTCCCTTTCTGTGGGGCCCAGCATACTATCCCACGGGTTTGGCCGTTCCAACAACTGCTTCGAAAAAAACGCTCGCGGACAGAATCCGTAGAGAATCGAAGGATTCGCATTTGCGCAGCGGCGAAGTCGTCACGGGGTATCACGTTGAGGCGACTGATGGTGAAATCGGCCATGTGCAAGGTTTTGTCATGGACGATGAGGCATGGGCTATCCGCTACATTGAGGTGGCAACGCGGAATTGGTGGCCGGGCAAGAAGGTACTGGTATCACCGGCGTGGATTCAACGCGTAAGTTGGATAGATTCCATGGTTTTCGTCGGCCTTTCCAAGGAAGGGATCAAAGCGGCCCCGGAGTTTGTCGAGTCCACGCCAATCACTCGTGATTACGAAAAGCGACTCTACCGTCACTACGTCCGGCAGCCTTATTGGCTGCACGAAGCGGACGAGAGAAAGACGGCTTGAACCAACGTCGGGCTGCCTGTCGGGCCGGAAGTACAAGTAAGGGATTGTGCTTTGCTCACATGCTGCAGATGCATCGTTCACGCGAGGCACAAGCGGCGAAATGCTGCGACAGAATGCCTTTTACTTGGTGTTCGGCTCGCTGGCCGTTTCTTCCTGCTGTTCTTCAGCTTTTTGCCAACGGGAATTGGGGTTGTATTCCTTCATAGCTTTGGCGAGAACATCGGTCTTCCTGCCGAGATCCTTCTCATACACGACCCCATCTTCGTTAACGATGAATGTCATCACGCCCGACGACCTGTATTCCGCCGGATAGGCCACGAAAGCGAAACCCTCGGTCATCTTTCCGTTTACGAGGTAACTCTTAGCTCCGCCGGGCCCATTTTTTCCCTGACGCGTCAGGACGAGGTAATAGTAACCGCGATAAGGGGTCGGAGCGCCGTCCTGGCTTTTGGCATAGCCCTTGGCAACGGCGGCCGCTGCCACCAGCGGCCCGATGGGGCTCTGGGGTTCGCCATCAGCAGCTTTCCAATACAGGCCATTGTGCAGCCCTTCATCACTGAAGAACTTCTGGGCGTACTCGTTATGCTGTGCGGCGTAGTGTTCCTTTTGCGCCGCCACAAGCTCTTGGCAAACCCGGATGGTCGATATTTCATTCCGGCCAATTCGCCTGTATAGGATTTCCTTCTTGCCAACCTCGGTGTCGAAATACCACGCGCCACCTCTATTCACGAGTGGTATGGGCGTGGGCCAATTATGGGCGCCGATATACAAGACAGTAGTTCCGTCCGGTTCTTTCACCAGGCGGTGCATTTCCTGATATCTCGCCACGAAAGTTGCGCGGCTTTGGGCGTCCTCGGTCTCATCTCCCGACGAAACAATTTGCTTTCCGTCTGCTCCGAGAATATCGAGCATCCCTTTCTCGTCGTTACTCTGCGCTGCTGTGACCAGTGCATTGCTCGCCTCTTCCGCCGATGAAAATGTTTTCTGGCCCTGTTGCTGCGCCGTCGAACGCGTAGGAAAGCACGTCGCCAGAAGCATAACGACCGCAGCTAATTTAGGAAGATTGGCCCAATGAAATCTGTCGAGGTTCAGCTTCGTTCGCCGCATGGTTCTCTCCGTTTCAAAATCTTGCAAGCTACAAGGAATACAGCGCAACTTCCATTACCGACGCCCGCCACCGCCGCCGCCACCGCCACGAGATCCTCCTCCGCCACGCGCGCCCATACTGGCGCTTCCGCGCGAGGAAAAGCTCTTAGCCTGTCCGCCATGGCCGTATCCGCTGAAGGCGCCGGAGCGGACGCCGCGCTGACCGCGGGGTTCAGCGTATCCCCGAGCCGCCTGCTTGTTTCCGTCGAAAGGCCTGGCAGTTGGGCGGTTGTCAGCTCCGCCGCGTGCGCCTGCTCCTCGGGCAAAACTGCTTCGGTTGTAAAACGTTCTGCTCCCGGAGTAATACCTACTGTGGTTAAACATTGAGTAGTGGTTGTGCCAATCGAACCCCCAGTGCCCCCAGCCCCATCCAAATCCGCCAAACCACCCGATCCCGAAGCCGCCGCCCCAAGCCAGATACGGGCCGCCAAACCAGATTCCGGGATATGGATACCATCCCGGCCACGCCATCACGGGCCCTCCGTAAACCAGCCACGGATCGTACGCTGGGATGTAAACCTCATCCGGGTCGGCAGGCTCAATGCTGATGTTCGAGTCTTGCGTCGCCACGGTTTGCTGCTGTGTGGTCTTGAGATTGCCGGCTTCTTGCGCCCGCCGGCGCATCACCTGTACCGCATCCATCACATCCGGTTGCTGGTTGTAGTAGGCGTCGCCGAGAGATGACGTCCAGGAAAGGTTCTTATCCATATTTCCAAGGACAGCTGGAAATGCAGCGAGCGCCTTGACGCTCGGGTCCCAGGGTTGTTGGTCAACAGCTTGACCCAAGGCATCGCCCTTCAAATCAGGATGCGCTTGTACCCATCGGTCAGCCTCGACCACTTGTTCGGGAAAGGTGGACGCCGCTAGGATCTGCGCCACCAGCGCGTCTGGATACAGCGCAATCGGGGCCACCAACTGCTGCAATTGTTCAGGAGTCTGTTGCGTGTATGACGGCGGGGGCGCGGCCTGCGCCGGGGCTTGGGCATCTTGAGAGGCCGACAGCGTTTGAGGACAAGCCGCGAAGAACAGAGCCAACGACAACAGGGAAACCAGAGTCTGTTTGCCCAATCGAGGCCTTGAGAACCCTGCGGCACGTGCGAAAATGTTCATGTTCTTGAACCTCCTCTTCAAAACACTACGGAACCCGGCGCGATGACCAGCAAGAAGCACAGTCCTTACGCTGCTGCTCCCCTACTGGTGCCGATCATCGAACGAGCTCTACAAACGACTTTCTCGGTTTTCCTAGACATTTTCTATCCGCCAAATCTTTCGCTGTTTTGAGGGAAATGGACTTTTTCAACACCTACAGGCGTTTCCTCCAACATCTTCAACGCAGGGTAACCGCTCGACGCGATCTTGACGTGATAGCCATGAGATTCCAGAGTCGCTTTGTGGAACTCTAATGCCTGTGGCAGGTCGTCGAGGTACAACACAGTAGGAGAGTTCATTGCTACATCTCCTGTAGATAGTTACACGCTGTATTTGGCTCGCCGTTGCCCGACGTGCATAACACGCAAGACACAACACTTCCGCCACGACCTGGTGACACGTGAGAAGCTGAAATACCCTTCCGCTACGGCGTGGCCATGATTACAAAATAAGCAGGCAAAAGGACGACCGTCTGGTCAAAATTGACCACTTTCCGCGAGGTGGCACGGCTATAGGGGCCTTGGAATGGAGACCGACAATCGAGGCTAAATGAGTTAGCCATACGCCCAATACACTGGAAGCGAAGAGTTTAAGTGGCGGAATAGCCCATATGATTTGCGAATCGCATAGCACGCCAGTTAGAGTTGAAATTGATCCCGAGATTGAGCCGCGATAAAGCTCAATCATTTGTCAGTTCCCATTCGATGTGAATTGCCCGAGTGGAATTTCGGGCTTATCCTACCTGTCTGCCACAACATGATGTTCGTCTCCTACATCCACGTGCTTTTGGCCGCATTCTTGATGGGATTGGCGGCGGCCGCGCCGATGGGTCCTGTTAACATGCTGGCCATCCGCCGCGGCGTGATCGGCGGTTGGCGCCATACCTTCGCCTGCGGAATCGGCTCCGTCACCGGCGATCTCATCCTCTTCTCTTTGGTCCTCCTCGGGGGGCACTACCTCTTTTCCGACCTGTCTAACCCGACGCTCCAGACCGTTCTGGCGGCCATCGGCGTAATCGTCCTGCTTCCGCTGGGGATCTACTTCCTTGTCCGCGCCGTCAAGGAGCCCCTGCGGGCCTACGCCAGCGCTCGCCAACACTGGGACGAAAGCACCCTGCCGGCTCACCTGGTCGCCGAAATCGCCGACTGTACCGCCCTGACCATCTTCAACCCCTTAACCATAGTTTACTGGGTTGGCGTGACCTCCAACTGGCTCCCCTTCGCCCATTCAGTCTTGGGCTACAGCGCTCCTGGGTGGGGAATCCTGATGGCCTCCGCCGGCCTGATGACCTGGTTCACCGCCCTGATCGTCGCCGTTCGCTTCATCCCCCACCGCATCGGCCCGATCTTCTTCCGCCTCGTCAACGCCATCCTCGGCCTTATCCTCCTGGGCTTCGCCGCGTTCTGTGGCATAGTCCTGTCTCGCCATTTCCTGCACTGAAACATCGGGTTCCCGATGGTTCGCCGGAATATCATCGGCGGTGGGCTGATTACGTCCGAGAACTCACAGAAGCCCACGGTGCCTTACCGGCGGTTATCGTTTATTGGCTTCGTTTCCACGAACTCGGCTGCAGAGAGTTTCCGGTCGCGGTGCGGCTCGGTACGCGGTGCACCCCTATTCAGTTCACAAGGTTCCCCGACCGCAGCACGTCGCGAAAAGTGCTTCTTTACGTCCCCGGCACCGTACGTCCCTCGGAATTTCTCGATCACGGATTTGACAGCGTTGGCACCAGTCACAGGAGAGGCTCGGAACGCCGCGTTCACCCCTCGGGCATCAATCCGAATCTACGGGTTCTTGAGCACGTTCTTGTACCACTGCGCCTCCGCACCCTGCACTGGCAGAACGTAGAGCTTATATGGCTTTCCAAGATGAACCAGACGGAATCGAGATTGTCTTCCCGGACTTCCTGCCGATCACGTTGCTCTTGATCCGGCGGTAGCGGGCGAAGGCGTTCTTTCAGATCGCTGTTCCTTCACTTGATAGCTCCGTATTTCTTCAGTATCTCAGTGGTTCTCTCAATCGGCAGCGCCTCGACCGTGTGTCCATGCGCGGTCATGGTTTTTGCGCGGAACATCGAGTTGTAAACAGCCTCCTCGGTGGCTTCGATCACCGCCAGAAACAATGGCGACACTGCGTCATTCGTCAGCACCTCGATGTGCCTCGTCAACCCCTTATCCTTTGTTCGTATTCGCACTTGCGGTGCCGTGGAGAACGCAATGGCATAATCCCCGCTGCCGTTCGACGCAGAGCTTCCTGTGCGAGCCACGCCAAGCCAAGCTCTCGCTGCCAACCGCTTCAGGTTCCGTGCGTCCATGGGTGCGTCGGTTGCTACCACGATCATCACCGACCCATCCCCCCGCTCTTTCGCGCCGCCTGCCTGTTGAAGTTCCTCACGGAGGTAGTATTGCCCGAGTTCCCGACCAACCGGAGCGCCCGAAATCGTGAGCACGCCACCAAAATTCGTCTGCACTAGAACACCCACTGTGTACCCGCCGAGCTTCGGAGGCAGGCGGCGGGACGAGGTTCCGATGCCCCCCTTAAAACCAAACACCACGGTTCCAGTGCCCGCGCCGACTGCGCCCTCCTCGACCGGGCCGCCCTTTGCGTTTTTCATGGCGGCAAACACGTCTTCGGGCATGATCTGACGCCCGCGAATGTCGCTCAGATATCCATCGTTGGTTTCGCCGACCAGCGGGTTGATCGACAGGACATCCTCGTTTCCGGGCAAAGCCAACATGTAGCTGATCAGTGCGTCGGCCACGCGAGGCACGCTCGTGGTAGATGTGAGGAGGATTGGGGTCTCGATATCGCCCATTTCGTCTACCTGAGTTGACCCGGCCAGCTTTCCGAAGCCATTGCCCACAAAGACTGCGCCCGGTACTTTTTCGCGGTACAGATTGCCGGGATGCGGCAGGATGGCGGTCACTCCAGTACGCAGGTCGTCCCCACGGACGATGGTCGTCTGTCCGACCTCAACGCCAGCAACATCGGTGATCGCATCGAGCGGCCCAGTCGGTAGGATTCCGACCTTCAGCCCCAAGTCCGAGGCGCGAGGTCGTGCATCGGAAGTTGTGCTTTGGGCGGAAGCGGCGGAGATCACCAGCAAGACCGTAGCGGCAGCGAGAATCTTCTTAGCCATGGCACCGAATTATATCTGCGGCTCGCGGGCGTTTACTTGACAACTCCGACAAGATGAAAAAACGAAAGCGCCCCAGAACTCTTTCGAGTCACGGGACGCTCAGTCAAACAGCCCTCCCCCAAGTGCTGCTCAATCACAGGCTACCTCTGCTTTCGGTTATGAGGAATGGCTCCAACGGGCTACTGTGGAAAATGGGAAACCATCTGGGTCTCAGTCGAGAATGACGGTCAATCATCGCACGAACATTCACAGCGCGGATGTCCGTTCCCAAGGCTCATTTGCTATTGCTGACACGGAGGACTAGCCTTAAGAAGTCCCTTCCGCATATCTCCGTCGCACTTCCGGGGCACCTAATTCCTCCCGGACGGTCTCTTTGCGCAACCGATAGAAATGTCGTTCTGAGTCTGAGCTTGGCGTCCGCTCAGGGGCTCACACTACGTGTCCAATCGTCACGGACTCAGATCGCAGGAGGATTTCATGGAACACTTTCGGCTTGAGCACCCACCGGATCGACTGATTCTTTGTAACCGTTCGCAGTGCGAAGGCATCGCTGACTATCTGGAAGTCAACGAACATGGAGGTGAGGACTTGGTTTGCGCGGCCCACACCAGCAGTGAACGGCATGCTTCAGTTTTGCCGAAGCGCGTTTATGTTGAACCGCACCGGAGCCGACCTGCTGCCTAGCCCTGCTCCGCATCGCTATGACTAAACTCAACCTTCATGGCGAACCCGTGGCGGATTATGTCCGCCACAGTACGAACTCAGGAGAGTACTGCGAAGTCACTTACCGCCTGATGTCGGATGGCGTCCTCCTGAAGCTAATGGCTTGGGGTCGGTACAGTGAAGCTCGGGGCAAACCGGCGACATCATATAAGAGCGGCTGGAAGATCGCCAAGGTGACACCCGAAATCACGGCTAATCCCGACCTTCTCCTGACGCAAGGCTTCCAAAAGAGAGCGCGACACCCTACTTCACTCTAGAACTCCGGGGGCTCGCTTTTGGGTTGCACGGTCACCAACGGCACGATGACCGGCACCACAGGGACTTGCAATGTGAACTCCCCCGTTTGCCGGGGCGAAGGCGCACGTTCTCAGGGAGTGAGCAATAGTTCGGCGGAAACGAAAATTAGCAAATTAGCCGCATGGAACACATCTGCGTTGGATGCGGATATACGGAAGTCAACAATAATGCTACCAGCCCGTCAACATGTAAGAAGTGTGGAGAACAGATGCTCCACAGTTGGGATAAGCCATTGGATCACAAGCGCGAGATGATGCCCGAGCAGGATGACGATTAACATGCCAAGCATCGCGGCATTACACCTTCGGCGGGGTATGTTGGAAAGGTAGCTTGGTGTATCGCGCCTTCTCGAATTCGACCACGAGTGCCACCCTTCCCTCGGGTTTGCGGAAAGGAAACGGTTTGCCTGTGTATTTGTGGGAGATTGGGTCCATGTACTTGAAATCGGGATCAGGACGGCGCTCGACCACACGACCTCGAAGCTGAACCTCTCGATACGGATCATGAAAATCGATGATGGAGAGCGCGACACGCGGTTCGCGCCTTGTGTTCTTCGCTTTGAGTGAACCTTCCCCGGTACAGATCAGGATGCGGTCACCTGCACGGCCCACCCAAACGGGTACACTCTGCGGCGAGCCGTCAGGCATGAGGGTAGCGAGATGAGCGAAGTTGGGGCCATCGAGCAAAGCTCTGATTTCGTTGGATAGGGGAATCGCCATGACGACCATCCTTGTGCGGGAGTGTTGAATAAATCTATCACTTCAAATTCGACAGAGCGTAGGGAACGCTATTTGCTGCCTACCGTATCCTCCGACCCTCCGGAGCATAATGGCTGCGCGCTCGCAACCTGGTCGCCTATCCAAAACGTCTGTGATCTCTTTTGCCATAGAACTTCCTCTCTACTTCATCCCGAAGGAGTCGTCTTGAGATGTCTACTTTTGTTGCCATCTGTGTCGTCTTTGGTAGCTCCATAGCTAGAAGCCAAACAGTTTGAAACTGAATGCCCCCAATCTGCGGCGTCGTCCGCTCTTCGTGAGTGGAATGCCGATTGTTCGCGAAACTCGGGACTTGAAAGCGGAACTCCCAGAAACCTCCAGATTGAAAAGCCACCGAGGCTCATTGCTTTCCTCCATCTCCCGAACAGAAATCCGGAAAGTCTCGCAAGTACCCATCATCTCCCCGTGCCGATGCAGCGATAGTGACTGAAGTTCGCTCGCGACGGACTGATGACTGTTCTAATCGAGTGTAAGGGTCGATTCATGGTGTTCAGGATTGGCACGTTTGGGGCTGGTAAACGCGGATGCGATGACGATAAAGATCACACAGCATGTTGACCTTCCTCCTGTGTATATTTGCCCGACTTGTTTGTTAACCCAAAGGCCAACAAAATCGACGCGGAGCGCGCGCGAAGATGAAGGTGTTACCAAGGCAAATTGCCTGAGATTGCACTTGCAGGACTGAAAGCTTTGGAAGCGAAGTCACACAACGAAGAGAAACAATGACTTCACCAAACAAACCCATCGTATGTTCTAGCCGTCCTGATTGCCCTTGCGCTTTCTGCACCCGTGTGCGGGCAGAGATGAAGGCTAACCCCCGGCCTAAACGAGTCCGGGTGACGCAGGCAGAGGAGCGAGAACTGGTGGAAGATTTTTTGTCGGAGTACCCGAAGGGACAAGGATAGAAACCATGAACACCTTTTACAAACTAGCATTCACTCTGCTGTTATCAATCTTAATGTGCGGCTGCGATGAGCCAAAAACTCATGTTGACCACAGCGAGACAATTGCCATCCTCCAAGCCCATCGGGCTGTCTGCCGTAAAGCCGCTGGCCAGGTTCTTGGTGTTAGCGAAGCCACTAACAAGTACCTTAAGTCTTCGGGGGTCAATACCGAAGTTCGCTACCGAGCGGCAAATACACGATATGAAAGCGACATCGCAAATTGCGAGCTAGTGTTCAGCACCAACCTCATTGTTGAGATGGCTAGATAACAAGCCGTTCGGCCCAGTGGGCGGTGCACGGTCCAGTTGCAAACGCGGCTTGGCCGCAGACCTCCACTTGAATGACGGTCAGCTAGGTGTTAGCACGTGCAGGATACTTACGCTGGGAAATACCGGAAAATCTTGTAGAAGCTGACAGTGACAAAAAGAACCACCACCGAAAGAACTGATCCGAGTTCGATTTGTATACTTCGGTCTTTTGGTGCCTTGCCCAACAAACTCATACCCTTCTTCCCACATAAACGAAAGCGTCCCAAACTCTTTCGAGTCACAGGACGCTCAGTCAAACAGCCCTCCCCCAAGTGCTGCTCGATCACAGACTACTTCTTCTTTACGGCGGTGAGCAATGGCTCCAACGGGCTACTGTGGAAATCTGTCGAGCGTCGTCCACATCAAGTTGCCACGCACCTCAGCGGAATCACCAAGTAACCTGGATTGAGGTACGACGGGAATCTTGCGTAGGCCAAGGGTTCGATCTAAGTTGCGTGTAGGAGAGTCTTTTGACGCTCCCTTAAGGTTTGCTGGCGTCCAGAACTAGCTGGTCTGGACGCCCTTATTGTTTCTGAAACTCTGAAACTCTGCTGCCGGGCACTCCGGCGATCTTCGCCTGCCCTTTCGCTAGGCGAGATCGAGGCATGTTCCATGCTCACTCCGAGTAGCCGTCCTCGGTCGTGTCGTCATCATCGTCATCTTCTTTTTCTTTGCCGTCCCGCTCTCGAAACCCGCTACTTGCCCCCCGCCGAAGCCGCTCAAGTTGTCCTGCCCGCGCTGCAACCTAGTCCGTCTATAAACTGGAATCTTGTCCGCACCACGGACGAATCGGATTCCCTTGAATCCAACACAACGCCGAGAGAACGATACGAATCAATAACTTAGCTGCGGCTTGAGACTGGGCGTCCAATTGCCTCTACTCCGTCGTAGTCTCTCTCCCCAGCGGCGTTCGCCGGGACAAAGACGAATGATCGGCGGGCTGCCCCGCAAACGAACAATTTCCTACCCTTGTGGCGAATTATGTCCAAGCAGTACCTTTCTATCCGGGTGCTTCGCTGTGCAACGATTGCGCTGCTTCTCGCGGCTGGTCTTGAGGGACTCAAGCAAGTTGTCTTTCCAAGTCTTTCCGCTGGGCGGTCCCATATTGCTGCAATCTTCGCCTGCGTCTTCGCTGTTTTTTTCCTAAACTTAAAATCGCTCCGCAGTGGGAAGGTTAAGCAAGAGAAACTCTCGACAAATATCATCGAGAGCCTTCCTGAGATTGCCTGCATCTTCGATGATGCTGGGAAATTCAAGCAGTGGAACTCGAATCTCCAAGCGGCGCTTGGCTACACAGCCGAAGAGATTACGAAGCTCACCGCCTTTGACACAATCGCAGAGGAGCAGCGAGTAACCGTACAACAAACCATCGCCACGGTGCTCACCGATGGAATGGCCAAAGTGGAGTCTGTCTTGATGTCCAAAGACGGCACTCGGATACCCTGTCTTCTTACGGGCGTTCGCGTCGTCCTCAATGACTCACCCTGCGTCCTTGGAATCGTCGTCGACCTTAGGAAACTCAGGCAAGCAGAGCAGAGTTTGAAGGCAAGTGAGGAGAAGTATCGGTTGCTGGTCGCCAGCATCCCAGAACTCGTATGGGAGTCCGATGCGGAAGGCAATATAAGTTTCGTGGGCACACAAGTCGAAACGATCCTCGGATACTCCACTGCCGAGGTTTATCAACAGGGAGATTCTGTCTGGTACAACGCAGTCCACGTAGATGATCGACAGCGAGTGAGGCAGGCATTCGAATCGCTAATTAACGAGGGAAAACCATACGATGTCGAGTGCCGGGTACAGAAAAGGAGTGGGGAATGGTTTTGGGCACATGATAGGGCTGTTGCCACTTGCGACAAAGACGGCATTTGGGCTGCGATTGGTCTTCTCTCAGACATCACAGAGCGAAAGGCAGCCGAAGAGACCCTCCAGAAGCTAGCGTCCATCGTGGAGTTCTCAGAAGACGCTATTCTCGGGAAAAACACGGATGGAAAGATCACCAGTTGGAACCGAGCAGCAGAGAAGATGTATGGCTACACGAGGGATGAAGTCGTAGGGCGAGACCTATCCTTCTTAGTGCCCTCGGATAGGCAAGCTGAAATACCAGCCATAATGGAGCGGATACTGAGTGGACAGCCAATAGAAAACCTCGAAACTAAAAGAGTCACGAAGGCGGGCTCAGTCTTAGACGTGTCCATGTCCATCTCGCCGATCAAAGACGCAACCGGGCAAGTTACGGGGGCTTCAGCGATTGCCCGCGACATCACTTTTCGTAAGCGTGCCGAAGAACAATTGAAATTGCAGTCAGCCGCCCTAGAAGCGGCTGCCAATGCAATCGTCATCACAGACTACGAAGGCACAATCGTGTGGGTGAATCGGGCGTTTACGACCATGACGGGCTACAGCAAGGAAGAGGTATTGGGCAAGAATCTTCGCATGTTGAAATCCGGAGAGCAGCCCGAAAGCTATTATGCCAAGCTCTGGTCAACCATCTCGTCAGGTAAGGTCTGGAAAGGCGAGATTGTCAACAGGCGGAAAGACGGAACAGCCTACACCGAGGAGATGACGATCACGCCTGTAACGCGGGACGTTGGTAATCCGGCTAATAGATACTTCATTGCCATCAAGCAAGACATTACCGAGCGGAAGCGATCCGAGGAGATGCTGCAGAACAGCGAGAACAAGTATCGCGTGTTGTTCGAGGACTCGGCCGATGCGAACTGGCTGATGGACGAAAAGGGCTTTCTGGATTGCAATACGGCTGCGCTACAGATGTTCGGATACTCAGCCGGGGACCGCATGCTGCACCCCGCCGATATCTCACCCGCGAACCAACCCGACGGCACGCCCTCCCGGACGGCGGCCGAACAGAAGATTGCCGCCGCATTTCTCAATGGCAAGGAGCGTTTCGAGTGGCTGCACCAGCGCAAGAACGGCACTGTTTTTCCGACTGAGGTGTGCCTGACGGCATTGACGCTGAGCGGGCGGCCGACACTGCTGGCCACCGTGCGCGACATCACTGAGCGCAAGCAGGCTGAGGAAGCTCTGGTGTTCAAAACTGCGCTGCTGGAGGCGCAAGCTGAAACGACAATTGATGGCATCCTCGCCGTCGACGAGTCCAATCACATCGTTCTGGCAAACAAGCAATTTGGGCGCAACTTCGAAATACCGGATGAACTGCTGAGCACACGAGACGATCTTATCGTGCTCAAGCACGTGACGGATAAAGTCGAAGACCCTGACGGCTTCATCGAGAGGGTCGGGTATCTCAATAGCCATCGGGATGAAAAGAGCAGGGATGAGCTTAGATTCAAGAATGGGAAGATTTTCGACCGATACTCTGCACCTCTCGTCGACTCAAAAGGCCGGTATCGGGGCAGAATCTGGTACTTTCGCGACATCACGGACCGCAAACTTGCCGAGGAACGAGTTCAATTCTTGGCCTACTACGATGCTCTGACGGGACTGCCCAATCGGACCCTCCTTCAGGATCGGCTGGCCAAGGCCCTCGCTGGCGCTCGTCGGCGGAAGGACAAAGTGGCGATTCTGTTCCTCGATCTCGACAGGTTCAAAGACATCAACGACTCACTGGGGCACTCGGTCGGCGACCTTCTCCTGCAAGAAGTTGCAGAGCGGCTTAAGACATGGGCGCGGGAACAAGACACCGTGGCTCGGGTCGGAGGAGACGAATTTCTCATCGTGTTGACTGGCTTAAAAGATGTGGCCGATGCGGCGGTTGCGACCGAACGGATCGTGAATTTGATGACCGCTGGATTCGTTGTCCGAGGGCACCCTGTCAATGTTAGTTGTAGCATCGGCGTCAGCATCTTTCCTGAACACAGCGCGGACTGTGAAACTCTGATCAAGAATGCCGATGCTGCCATGTATAGCGCCAAAGAGAATGGACGCAACCGCTTTCAGTTTTTCACAGAGGACATGAACGCTCAGGGCGTGGAGCGATTGACCTTGGAGAACAGCTTGCGGCTGGCACTCGACAAGAAAGAACTCTTTCTGGTGTACCAGCCCCAGATGGATATTGCCACTGGAAGGATCACGGGGTTGGAGGCGCTCCTTCGCTGGCAGCATCCGGACTTGGGTCTTGTGCCACCGGATAAGTTCATACGAATTGCTGAGAACAGCGGACTGATCGTGCCAATTGGGGAATGGGTGGTGAGGACGGCCTGCTGTCAGGCGCGGAAATGGCAAGACGAAGGGCTTCCCCCCGTTTCAGTAGCAGTGAATGTATCAGCGGTTCAGTTTCGTCAAGAGGGCTTCTGCGAACTCATCAGAAGAGTGCTCTACGAGACTGGCCTCGCCCCGCAATACCTCGAACTGGAGCTAACAGAAAGCCTACTCCTAGCTAATGCGGACCTGATGTTGTCAGTTGTTCAAGAATTAAAGGCCATGGGGGTGACCCTAGCGATTGACGACTTCGGAACTGGCTATTCCAGCTTCAGCTACTTGAGACAGTTTCGGGTTAGCAAGCTAAAGATCGACCGCGTGTTTATCCGAGATGTCGCCGTGAATCCTGATGATGCGGCGATCACAACCGCAATCATCAGCATGGCAAAAAGCCTGAGGCTCAAGGTGATTGCTGAAGGGGTCGAGGACGAAGCTCAAATGTCATTCCTGCGGGCACATCAGTGTGACGAAATCCAAGGTTACTACTTCAGCAAGCCCCTGGCGGTTGACAAAGTTGCTGACAAGTTGCGAGGCGACAGTCCTAAACCGCAAGTTCGAGCACAAGCAAGTGGGAAGCAATCATGATAGACGACCTTTTACGAAGGAGTGTACTTCATTATGCAAGTCGGCCTTGCTCTTCTGGTGTCCGCTGATCCAGTGACAATTCAGCAGTTCCGCCACGCCCTACGAGAATTGTCTATTTCGTCTGATGTGTGTCAGGAAGTGCCAGCGGCGGTTGGTCTATTGAATCGCCGAAAGTTCGATGCTGTTATCGTTGATCTCCAGCTAGGAGAACAGTCCGGAGCGATTCTGGACGAGGCGCGTCTCTCCCCATCGAACCGGACGGCGGTCACGTTTGCCATCTGCGGCAGTGCTGCGGAAGGCACAGCCTTCCGAAAGAGGTCGGAGTTTGTCTTCGAGAGGCCGCTTTCGGCCGGGTCAATCTGCAACATACTCAAGCCTGCTTACGGACTGATCCTGAGAGAACGGCGGCGCTATTTCCGCTGTCCGGTCTCTATTCCAGTCACCATTCTGAGGGAAAGCATGCAGGAAGTTCGCTGCAACAGCGTAAATATCAGCGAAGGGGGCATGGCTCTAAGTACGTTCGTTCCGCTCATCCCCGGAGAAAGCGTCCGGGTTCAGTTCACGGTGCCTGATCACAAGGTACCGCTCTTGGCAGAATCAACGATCTGCTGGTCGAAAACGGGCCATCTCGGAGTTCGCTTCGTATCTATTTCGGACGAGCACAAGTCCGCACTACAGCTCTGGCTGTCACGAAAACTGGAAGAGATGCTCCCGGCCTTCGTTGCCGGACAATTTCAGAGGGCGGAAAGCTGCTCCGTGCCAACCTCGGGGGATCGAGAGCACGATTAGGACATATCGAAGCACCGGGGTTGGGTAAATGCTTGACGAGTCGTGCTCCTCAGTCAGGTTCAATTAGGAGGTCAACTTGATGGCTGAATCAACAGTGTGTCCCACCGTTCGGTCGCGCTTAGAAAATGCCATATCGGAACTTCAGGGACTACACGAGTTATTGCTCTCGGGCGATCTAGACCCTGAGGTTCTGGCGGATTTCCGGGATTCTTTGAATCGAGTCAGGACCGCCGCATGGGCTGCCCAGCAATATGTCGCCCGCAAGGAAACCGACCAAGATTCGACTAGCGTGCTGTCATTCTTGGCTGGGGAGAGAATTCGGGCAGCCCACCACCTGTGCCAAGCGGTCAGCGAGGACTTGAGACGAAATGACATCGAAATCCAAGCAGGCAGCCTTGTTCAACTCTATGAGGTCATGAGTGACTTGACAGAGCAACTAAAAGGCGTCATCAACAGGCTAGGGTGAACGCTGCCTTTTGCACCCATTTTGAAGCGCAGTGACATCGATGTTGTGCTCAGCAATCTAAGCCATCCTGCTGACGATTACAAAATCCATCGAGTCGGCGATGAAGGCTGGGACCACCACTGCGGATGTCCGCCGCTCCTCCGCAGAATTTCTAGATGCCACATCGGAGTTCTACAAAGTCCCTGCTTGCGGCGTCCGCGTGCTTGCAGCCCGACCGCTGCGAATTCCGCGAGAACTGGTCGAGCGAACTTTTCGGCGACTACACTCCGGAAACGATGCTGATCCGCGTGTGGATGAAGACAGCGTGCGCAAGGAGGTTACGTCTTTTGGAACATTCCTGAGCTCACTTTGCCACGAATTCTGCCACCATCTGGAGCAACTAGTCAATCCCGCTCCCGACAAGAAGAAACCGGAACTGGCGAAAGTCGAAGCCATCAGGGACTGGCGGACGAATACCGATCCGAGCTCCAGACGATTGCCGACTTTCCCGACAGGATCGCCAGTGGGTTTGCCGCATTGGCTCCGGTATTTCATCCCCACATGCGGGACAGCTTCGAGATGACGTGCGAAGGGCTGGGGAGTTGGCATGGGCAGGCAGCCTGGTTGGTTCACTTCAGGCAGCGTGAGGACCGGCCTGCCCGCCTCAGCGATTACAGGATCGGCGGCGAAACCTATTCGTTGCGGCTGAAAGGCCGAGCTTGGATTACCGCGGACAAGTTTGAGATCGTGCGGATTGAGTCAGAACTGATCAGTCCGATGCCGCAGATCCAGTTGCGTTGTGAACAGCAGATCGTTGAATACCGCCCGGTCCAGTTCCAAATAATTGTGGAGTTGTGGCTTCCGCAGAAGGCAGAAATCTACCTCGACTATCGCAAGCACCGCTATTACCGCAGTCACAGCTACGATCATTACATGCTGTTTTCAGTGGATTCGGTGGAAAAGCGGAACGAACCCAAGGCGCCGCCCACCGAGGCCACCGAAAAACCGCTCTCCAACTAATTGCTGGAGTTCTGCGGATCGTGTCAAGTCTAGGGGTTAGCGACCACTTCTCCTCGAGCAACCGGAAAAGGACTCTGGATGAGCTATGGCGACTTTGCAACAATGATGTTGCACAGAGCGGCGCGGGATGCTAGAAAGAGGCGACATTCTGTTCGTTTGCGCTGCCGTTTTGCTCCTCTTCACTATGCACACTTCGACCGCCTCTAGTCACACCCGGCCTCTGACTGGACACAAGTTTTTCTTGCTTTTCCTGTTTTTGTTAGCGATTCTCGTCTTCTATCCGTACGTGCAGAACGGCGGATTCGGTTATTTCGCATTCCGTGTGTTCGGCAGCGTCGGAATTCTGATCGCTGTCTACGCGATCCGCTTGCGGAGAACACTATTGTTCGTCGCGCTCCTGCTAGCCGTTCCCGCCTTGTTGGAACGCATGCTGCTTCGTGAGCCCGACGCAGGATTTCTTTCCATTCTCAGCATCGTTCTTAGCTTTGTGTTTGATGTATTTATTGTGGTGGTCATCTTCCGCCGCGTCTTTGGCAAGGAGCAACCCAATTCAGAAACAATTTTCGGGGCGCTTTGCATTTACTTGCTGGTAGGGTTTGCCTTCGCCAGTCTCTACGGCATGGTGGCTGCCATTCAGCCCAAGGCGTTCTATCTCGATCCTCAGACGAATCTCCACGCTATCCCCAACAGGTTCGATTTCATTTATTACAGCTTTGCAACTATGGTCTCCCTTGGTGCCGTTGGCATTACCGCCGTCTCAGCACCGGCCCGCTCGCTGTCCGTGATTGAGGCAATTATCGGCGTGCTTTACCTTGCCGTGTTGATCGCAAGGTTGATGGGTGCGTACCGCTACCCATCGGTTTCCGGGCGTTCTTGATCGCTAAAAAGGCGAGCAAGCGCGGCAGACTCAACCCGATTTTCATGTCAATTGGTGGGCCGCGGCCGATGCAAACTCAAAACCCCTCAATGCGTTATGGCGATTTTTCGCCAATTGAGGCTGGGGCCAGAGTTGCTTCCTACTTTCGCGCCGCCTCGATCTCATCGACGATTCGATCGATGTGGTAGACCTTCCGCATCCCCTCAAGCAGACCGCGGCTGTCCACCGCTATGGAGCGGTTCTTTGCCGGGTCGTAGCCGTAGTCACCGCCCAGGGAGAAAATGTTCCCGTCAAAAAGCAGGCCGACGATGTTCGCGTCCTTGTCGATCACGGGGCTTCCAGAATTGCCCCCGGTTGTGTCGTTTGTGGTTGATAGATTCATAGGCACCGACAGATTCAGCGACGCTTTGGCCTCGAGCCAGCTTTCCGGCAGCGCGTACGGCGGTGCTCCGGTCGCCCGATTGAACACGCCTCCGATGTTCGTGTAAGGTTTAACAAACTTGCCCTCGGCGTCTTCGAAGCCTTTCACGGTTCCATAGGTCAGGCGCAGAGTAAAAGTCGCGTCCGGATCGACGCTGGTCCCGTAAATTGCAAAGCGCGCTTTCGCAATGTTCTCGGCAGCGGACCGTGTCGGAGCGTCCACGCGCGCCTCGTAGTCTTTGCGCACTGCCAGCAGGTCGTGGTTAATTGAAGCCGCGAAACGGATCATCGGATCGTTGGAAGCATCCACTGCGCTTTGGCCGCCGTTGTACAGCTCTTCCCGTACCGTCGGATCCTCCAAATGCGTAGCGGTCACCAGCCTGTGCGCCAGTTGCTCGGGAGACTCCTTGCCCAGCATCTTTCGCACGAACGCGTCGTCGGCTCCCAGGTCACGCCGAACCACGGTCAACAGAAATGTGAGGTCAAGCTCCTCCAGATCCTTGTAAACCGGCACAGCAGCGGTCAACCGCTGCTGCACGTTGACCAGCGCTTTGTCCGAATACTCAGGCAGGCGTTCACGGTTGGGCTTGGTGCGCTCGGCCGCGGCACGCACCAGGGTGACGGCGTCCCCCAGCAAGCCCGCCTCGAAGTAGCGACCGGCCAATAACGCGTTTCGCACAAAGAGCTGCGCGCGCACTTGCTGAATTTTCGCGATGTCGTCCCAGGCTGAAGCATAAGGGGCCAGCTTTGGATCCCCTGCCGTTGCTGCGCGCAGCCGTTGCTCTTCCTGCACTTTGGTCCCGAAGAACTGCGGATCCAGCAGCGCCTGTTGCCGTCCGAAGTAAACCTTGAAACTGTTCTCCAGGAAAAACAGCTCGTCATTGGCCTCGCGCGCCTGCTCCGGTCCGCGAGCCACGAACGCCTCCAGTTGGCCGCGCCGCTCCGCCATTTCCGGAATTCTGACTGGGTAAAGGGTGTCGCGCTCGAAGGCCAGTTGCGCGTTGGTCAATTCACGGAACGTGCCGCCCGGGTTCCCTGAGACGAAAACCAGGTCGCCGTCTTTGGTCCCGTTCGCGCTCCAGTGCAGATAATCGCGGCTGGCCACCGGTTTGTCTCCCTCATAGGCGCGCAGCAGGCCGATGTCGAAATCGAAGCGGGGAAAATTAAAATTGTCTGGATCACCGCCGAATTGCGCGACCGAAAACTCCGGCGCAAACACAAGGCGCACGTCGTTGTAGCGTTTGTAGCGGTATAGATCGTAGACTCCGCCGTGGTAGAGCGAAACCACGTCGCAGCGCACCCTGGGATCCGATCCGCAGCTTTGTTCCAGCTCGGCTCGTTTCGCATTGAGCGCTTTGTTGGCCGCGTCGCCCGTCTTGCCGGTCAGCGCTTCCAGCACGTCCTTGGTCACATCCCGAATCTCAACCAGCTGATCGAGTTCGAAATCTGGGCACTTCTTTTCCTCGGCGGGCGTGGTTGCGGGAAAACCTTTTTCCTCAAGATTCTGCTGCGCCGTCGACAACTGCTCCACGCATTCGACGACACAATGGTGATTGGTCATCACCAGTCCCTGCGGAGAAATAAACGACGCCGAGCACCCCCGGGCGATGCGCAGCGACGACAAGCGTACGTGGTCAAGCCAGGCCTGCGAGGGCGTGAAGCCATACTTCATCCCCACGGTCTTTGATGGAAAATTGTCGAACGTCCACATGCCCTCGTCGGCTAGCGCCACCTGAGCGAACAGCAAACACAAAAGCAGCACTCCCGCGACCAGCGTCGCGAGCTTCGATTGCACGTTTGTCATGATTGCGTCCTTTTGACCCGGGATGTTGCGATTCCTGGCTGGTGATTTTCACTCCAGCGACATCATCATCCGCGCACCGAAATTTCGTCAAGGCCGCAACACGAGCCAAACCCTTCGGACAAGAACGAGGGAAAGATACCTTTGCCGAACTTCGCTTGGTCTCGACCAGCTCCTCAGCAGGCCTCTTCAGGCCGTTATTACCGGTCGTGAAGCCCGATAAAGCTGCCCGGTAAAAGCTCCCAAACCCAGGCACACCACACCCAAGCGGACCAGCCCGCCAAGATACGGGATGAACCCAACAATAGTGAGGATCAACAGGCCGACCAGGAGTCCCAACAACCAATCGCCCTTCGTCGATCCCGAAGGTTTCAGAAGTATCCGCCCCAGGAAGGCTCCAACCCAAACCTTCGCCAGGTAGAGCGCAGCCAGATAAACCGCGAACACCATTAGCGAGATCGGGATGCCAATCAGCGTGAGGGCTACCACGACCATGGCCACCGGCACACCCGCCAGAACCCCCACCCCCAGCCCGAGGCTGAGCCAGCCTGAGCCCACCGCCTGAGTCGTGGCCCGGAAAAAACCGGGAAACAGAACGAGGCCCAGCCATCCCACCAGCATGGCGGCAGCGAACCAGACAGCCTGGTGGAAGTAGAATCTGGGGCGCGCGAACCGGCTCTCCCGCACCTGCACCTGGATGTCACGTTTGCCCACAATGGTCGCGCCGTCGGCGATGTGCACCTCTTTCAGCTGGCGCACGCGAGCGCTCAGGTTGCCGCCGACCCGGGCTGTGTTCGTCAGCGTAAGGCTAACTCCGGCCATGGTCAGATCGCGGCCGATACTGCCGCTCACATCGGCATTACCACTAGTCAAGATGTCCACACTGCGCTTCACCTCGCCCTCGAGGCTGACGTCGCCAGCGGCAGCCAGGATACCTTCGCCCACGTGGCCACGGTCATTCACACGCAAGGCTTGCGCAAAACCGTAGATGCTGTGACCCAATTGCCCGTCCAAGTCGAGCGACTGCGAAAAGTTGAAGATACGGCCTTCCACGATTCCGCTGACCACAGTTCTCTTGGCAAAACTCACCAGGTCGCCCTTGACGGTGCCACGCACTTCCACGGTCCGGCCAAACGCCAGCAGGTCCCCATTGATCACGCCTTCAATGCGCACAGTGTTGCCGGTGGCCACAAGGGTGTCGTCCACAGTCTCGCTCGCCGCTACGGTGACGAACTCCCCGTGACGCCGATCCAGCGCAAAGCCGGGCAACGACAACGTAAGCAGGACGATCAGCAGGCCGAGGCCAGTCTTGGGTAGCCGCCATCGGCGCCCCAGCAGCAGTGCGCTGCCGCTCAGCAGCAATAGAAAAAAGAAACCCCCAACGACCACAGCATACTCAGTCAACATGGCAGTACCTCCGTGCGCAAAATAGTCAGAAATGTTAAACATCAGGTTCGTCAGGCCGCTGAGGCTGAAGGGATTGACCCACTCCAGCGCTCCGGGAATCTCCATCTGATCGAACCAACCGGAAAAGATCGAACCTAACGCCAGCACCACCGCCATCACCGCCAGGTCACGCCGCACCCCGGACAAGCGCAACCGGGAGAAGGCCACAGGGCTGGCTGCTTCTTCTGAAAGCTCGTTCAGGCTTTCGCTCAGCGCGCGGTTCTCAGCGCGCAATGCGTCCAGTAGCTGCCGGCAGCCCCGGCACGTGGCCATATGGTCTCGCATACGCCGCGCCTCATCCGCATCCAGTTCGCCGTCCACGAAGAGGGCGCAGGCTTGTTCCGAATAACATTCCATGATCACTTGCTCCTTGGGGCCAGTCTCCGGCGCAGCTCCTGCTTGGCGCGAAATATCAGGGCCGCCACGTGATTCCTCTCCAGGTCCAACTGCTGTGCAATTTCGTCATAGCTCAGTTCGCTGTAATAGCGCAGGACCAGCGGCACGCGATAGTTCTCCGGCAGGCGTGCGATGGTATCCCGCACTTGCACCCTCTCTTCCTTGCTGATGACAGCACCGAGCGGAGAAGGCTCCGCGCTGGTTGCCTCGATGACCGCGGCTCCGTCTTCAACTTCCACAAACACCTTCAGCCCACGCTGCCGGCGCCGCAAAACGTCAATGCATTGATTGCCAGCCACCCGTAGCAGCCATTTGGGGAACGGTATCGAACCGTCGTAGCTCTCGATGGTGCGCTGCAGCTTGAGGAAGACTTCGCTGGTGGCATCTTCTGCGCTCTCCCGCGAGTCCAGCATGTAACGGCACAATCCGAATACGCGCCGGACATAGCGGCGATAGATCTCTTCCAGAGCCTCGTCATCGTGACCGCGTGCGCGCTCGATTACGTTCTCCAAACCGAGCCCCTCCATCTCCCTGGTTTCGCCCTCGCGGGGCTGCGGTTCTTTCGCCATGTTCCTTTTGGCGTCCATAAAGCAGTACGCTGCAGATCGAAGGAAGTTACACACATTTTAGGAGGCGAGGGGAACCCAAGGCTGGACGCCTAGCCCGGTTGCGCGTAACTATTGCAAACAGGCGTCTCTAAGAATGTCGGCGGTGTCAAACACTTTTCGAGCGTAGTAATCCCGGCACTCCGAAGAGCGCACCATTTCGCTCTAGTTGAGGATGTGCCAATCCAACCAAGGCTTGCTCGCAATCAGTCTTCAGGTCTGGAACTCAGGCCGAGTCGGCCCGGGAGTTGCACCCCGAGCCGCTCACGGAACCGGACTTGAACCTCTCGATTCATCCGGCTCGTGCCACCCATTGAAGGCTGCCATACGCTGCCCGACTTCAGGCGCTAAACGGCGGCGCGCCAAAACCGGCGGACATCCGTGCAGCGGCGCAGGCTGAAACATCGCAGCGCGCAATCTACTGTTGATCGCTACGCTTGATCACGTGCAGTCTACGATTCGCCCAAATGTGTTTTCGCCTTCCCACAAGTCAGGATACCGTAAGGACGAATTTCGGCTGCGCGTGTGATTTATGAGCAATATAGCGATCACGGTGAACGAAAAGTCATACCGAATCGATGCTGCACCTGACACGCCGCTGCTCTGAGTGCTGCGCGTCCTCGTCCTCCGCCTACCGAGCATATAGTTACAGAATTTGACTCTTCTTGGCCAAGAAGTTCATAATGCTCGCCTGCCGCCACGCCGCCAAGAGTGAAGATGCAAAGGAGTGAAGCGAATGTGGAAAAAGCAGGATGATGCTGAGGGCGCGCAACCCGAGTTCGCCTCGAAGCAGATGCCGGAGATGACCTTGGAGTCGGCCAGCGAAACGCTGATTGAGGCTTACCGTAACCGCCAGGCCGAGAAAGCGAAGTTCGCAGTCGGTTCGCAGGAGGTTGTTGCCGGTCAACCATTGCCGCCAACAACCATGGCGACGTACTCAGAAGCGGTGAACGAGTTTACCAAGAACGCTAATGCGTTCATTGAACAGCTTCCGCTTCTTAGCAAGGCTCGGGATGCGTATGAGCAAGCTATGAGGGCCAGTGCAGATCTGCGCACGGTGTTGGATGCCGGCGAGGAGAACCTTCGAACTCTCATGACCCACCTGGAGCAAGTAGTCAATCCCGCTCCCGACAAGAAGAAACCGGAACCGGCGAAAGTCGAAGCGATCAGGGGGACCGACGAAAGCACCGGTGGTATGAAGAGATTTCTATGAAAGTCACGACGCTTCGCCGGCATTTGACCAAGGGTTAGCGAAAATGTACGGCTTTCTGTCCGCGAGCGGTCCGAATTCATCAAGCGGCGCACGGCTTCTGCGTCCTTGCGGATAGCAATGTGAGAGCTGTCCAAAGTAGTCTCTGACGGAGCTCCCGATGACTGGGTGATAAGAACGTCTAACAAAACCTCATTTCTCTGACCGCCTCTCCCGCTACCGCCAGATCATGATCAGCGTGGTCGAGAGGAAGTGCGGGAAGACAATCTCGATCCCGTTCAGAGGACTGTCTTGATTGAGCGTTATCCACCAAGCAGACTGGAGTATACAATTGAACCGTGGTACAGGAGGTGCGAACGTGGCTCATCTTCTACGCAAGCTCTGGTCGCACGAGGAGGGCCAAGACATCGCTGAGTACGCGGTGATGCTGGCCGTCATTCTGGTATTGGTGGTCGGGACGATTCGCCTGATCGGAAGCAACGCGAACAACGTATTTTCGGCCGCAGCCAGTTCAATTCAATGACCTCACCCGAAGCAAGGACTCGGGAGTATTACGTCATCTTGCTGACACGGTCGATCCGGCGGTTGCCTGAGGGGAAACGCACATCTGTAACCAGATTGAAGCCCAATTGGTCGAGAAAGAACCTTTTGCTGCGCTCCTGGTCGCGTACGTAAACGCTCGCGAAGTGCAGGCGAAGATAGGGGTCTTTCCGGTCGGGGTGCGGTCCGGCCCCTTCGTGCCTGAAGGAGTGCTGGATCCCATGGTCGGTCCAGCTGATCCTGTCGGTGCGTTGCAGCAGGTTGTCATTCTGCGACACAGCAATGGGCCTCGCTCTTGCATATTACAAGATGAACATACATCTGCCCGGTACAGCTTCTGCCTGACCTCTTTCGTAAAATATTTCTCAAAGAGATCTTGGGCTGCGCTGGCGGCGATGGCTTTGGCACGAGCCGGGAATGCCACGGAAGCAAACAATCGACGGCAGCTTTCCACGACCGAGAGAATCGCCGCGACCTTTGGCCCCGCCTGTGGGCTGCCTGGGTGTATCCAGCTCTTTCTACCCAGAGCGACTGGGCGCATTAAATTCTCCCCCAGGTTATGGCTCAATCCAAGTTCTGGATATTCCAGCAATCGGGTAAGTTTCCTGCCGATGCATTGACTTGCCCCAACTTGGCCCCTAATATGGTCGCGCCAAGAGACGGACCTTCCCAAGTGATCGGCCAAACCATCTCGCACTACCGCATCGTCGAGAAGCTCGGTGGTGGGGGCATGGGCGTGGTCTACAAAGCTGAGGACGTAAAGCTGCACCGCTTTGTCGCCTTAAAATTCCTCCCTGACGAGATTGCTAAGGATGCGCAAGCTCTAGCCCGCTTCCAACGAGAGGCGCAGGCTGCTTCTGCCCTGAATCATCCGAATATCTGTACCATCTACGAAATTGACGACCAGCACGGCGAAGCTTTCATCGCGATGGAGTTTCTGGACGGCCAGACGCTGAAGCACGTGATCGGGGTTCGACCGCTGGACTTGGAGACGCTGCTTTCGTTGGCCATCGAGATAGCAGACGCGCTCGATGCCGCCCACGCCGAGGGCATCGTGCACCGGGACATCAAGCCGGCCAACATCTTTGTCACCAAGCGCGGCCACGCCAAGATTCTGGACTTCGGCCTGGCCAAGGTCACGACATCGAGCGCCAGTGGACTGAACGAGGCCACGCGCACCGAAGCACACTTAACTAGCCCGGGTTCTACGGTTGGCACCGTAGCATATATGTCGCCGGAGCAGGCGCGAGCGAAAGAGTTGGACACCCGTACGGATCTGTTCTCATTCGGTGCGGTCCTGTACGAGATGGCCACAGCCCAGTTGCCATTTCGGGGAGAAAGTTCCGCGGTCATCTTCCGCGAGATTCTGGATCGTGACCCGGTTCCTGCAGTACGGCTGAATCCTGACCTTCCACCCAAGCTGGAAGAGATCATCGAGAAGGCGTTGGAGAAGGATCGCGAGCTCCGCTACCAGAACGCTGCGGATATGCGGACCGACTTGAAACGGCTGAAACGCGAAACGGAATCGCGGCACGGCGCGCCGGCTAGTTCGAGGTCAGTGGCGGTCGCAGAGGAAAGCGGCTCTCAGGGCGCTCAACCGCCGTCGTCAGCATCCGGATCCTCCCCTGCGCTTACTCGATCTGCATCATCGAGCGCAGTGAAAGTAGCTGAAGTTTCTGTGGTGGGCAGGAAACTCTGGAAAGTTCTGGTTCCCGCCGGCGTGATACTCGTGGCTCTTGCAATTGGAGGAACGTTCTTCGTTCGCTCACGTTCGGCGGCGCCTACGACAAAGGCTACGCCGCTCACCGATAAAGACACGGTCGTGCTTGCCGACTTTACCAACTCCACTGGCGACCCCGTCTTCGACGACGCGCTGAAGCAGGCACTGGGCGTCCAGCTAGGACAATCCCCCTTCCTTAATATCCTGTCCGATCGGAAGGTGGAGGAAACGCTGCATCTGATGGGCCGCCCGTCGAATGAGCGGATCACGCGCGATGTAGCGCGAGAACTTTGTATTCGGACAGGCAGTAAGGCAATCGTATTGGGTTCAATTTCGAACCTCGGCGGCCAGTACGTGATTGGCGTAGACACTGTCGGTTGCAGCAGTGGGGATACGCTGGCCCAGGAACAGGAAGAGGCGGCGAGCAAGCAAGATGTCCTCAAAGCACTGGGCCGGGCAGTCGCCAGCCTGCGCGCTAAACTCGGCGAATCGCTGGCCTCGGTTCAGAAGTTTGATGTGCCCGTGGAAGCCACCACTCCGTCCCTCGAAGCCCTCAAGGCCTACAGCATGGGCATCACGACCGGCCGCACCAAGGGTGACGCAGAAGCCATTCCGTTCATGAAGCGGGCCATCGAACTGGACCCTAACTTCGCCATGGCCTACACCGGGATCGCGGTCGAATACTCAAATCTTGGACGGGCGGATCTCGCGGCCGCTAATGCTAGAAAGGCCTATGACCTGCGCGACCGCGTCAGCGAACGCGAGAGGTACCGCATCTCCGCCTTCTATTTTGACAAAGTAACCGGCGAAATCGAGAAGGCCACCGAAGCCTACGAACTCTGGGCAAAAAGCTACCCGCTAGATATGGTGCCTCACGGGAATCTAGGAGTCGCTTATGGCGCTTTGGGCCAATACGACAAGGCGGTCAAGGAAACCGAAGCGGCGCAGCGACTGGAACCCGCTATCACCGGCTATGGAAATCTCGCCTCCTTCTACATCAACGTAGATCGCCTCAAGGATGCCCGGCAGACGATCCAGGAAGCACAGCAGAAGAACTTCGATGGCCTAGTCATTCGTTCTGATCTTTACTCCTTGGCATTTCTGTCTGGGGATAATGCCGAAATGGAGCGCCAAGTCGAATGGGCCGCAGGCCGCCCCGGGGAAGAAGACCAGATGCTCAACGCCCACGCCGATACCCAGGCCTACTATGGCCGCGTGGAAAAAGCGCGCGACCTCGCGCGGCGCGCCGCTGACTCCGCCGTGCGCTCGGACGCCAAAGAAACCGGCGCCCAGTGGATAGCATTTCAGGCGCTCCGCGAGGCTGAGCTGGGCAATGTCGCGGCCGCCCGCCAGGGTGTTACCCGCGCCTTAGCGCTCGCTCCCGGGCGTGATGTGAAAGTCCTCGCCGCATTGGCGCTCGCGCGCACCGGCGAAGCCTCGCAATCGAGAACCATACTCGAAGCGCTGCAAAAGTCTGAACCCGACAACTCTTATCTAAAAGTGTATTGGTTTCCCGTGATCGAGGCCTCCATTGCGATGGCGCAACAGGCGCCCGACCAGGCGATCGTCGCCCTCGAACCCTCCCTTCCCTACGAACTCGGGGGACCTCCTCCCGGAACCACAATGTATCCCGCGTACATTCGCGGTCTGGCGTACCTCGCAAAAAGGGATGGACCGTCGGCAGCGGCTGAGTTTCAGAAGTTCCCTGATCATTCCGGTGTCGTACAGAACTTCCTGCTCGGCTCGCTTGCCCATCTCCAACTCGCTCGCTCCTATGCCCTTTCCGGCGACACCGGCAAGGCCAAGGCAGCGTACCGCGATTTCCTCACTCTCTGGAAAGAAGCCGATCCCGACATACCCATCTTGAAAGAAGCGAAAGCGGAGTACGCGAAGCTGCAGTAAAGCTTTTTGGGACGGTTCTTCTTCGTGCGGCAGGCATGAGTTCTATCGGATGTGCTCGGCTCATTTATGCGGCTTTTTTCTGACCGTCCTTTAGAAGTCCGAGCCGCACCAGGCTTTCGGCGGTAGCAACAACCGCCTCCTCGTTCGAACGAGGCGCCCAGCCGAGCATGCGTTTGGCCTTTTCGTTCGTGGCGTTCTTCGTCTTGCCGAGCTCAGGCAGGATTTGCCTCACCGCCGGATCCCGGAGCGCGGCGATGCGCACTAGCCAATCGGGCAGTTGACGGGTCGGCACTTTTTTGGCCGACGCGCCCATCCGATTCTTCAGCACCTTCGCGATGTCGAGTATCGACATGAAATCGCCAGCGACGGCGAGAAAGCGCTCGCCCTTGGCGGCGGGATTAGTCATCGCACGGATGTGCAAGTCGGCAACGTCACGCACATCAACTGCGCCAAAATAAAGCCGCGGGACACCGGGCATGGCACCATCCATCAAGCGCTGCACCAGGAGGATCGAGGTCGAATAATCAGGGCCCAGGACAGGACCAAACACGCCCACCGGATTGATGACGGAGAGCTCGAGGTTGCCGCCTTCGTTGGCGATGAAATCCCAAGCGGCGCGTTCAGCCAAGGTCTTCGATTTCACGTAGGCAGTCACATCTTCGCCGTTGGGATCCGTCCAGTTTGTTTCGTTGAACGGCGCGCTCTGCGGCCTGTGGCCGTAGCCGATCGCCGCGAACGAAGAGGTCAGCACCACGCGTTTGACGCCGGCGTCGCGCGAGGCGCGCAGTACACGGAGCGTGCCTTCGCGCGCCGGCACGATCAGCTCGTCTTCGTGCTTGGGGATGTTCGGAGGAAATGGCGACGCCACGTGCAGCACGTAGTCACAGCCAGCGACTCCTTCCGGCCAGCCCGTATCGTTCTCGAGATCGGCGACGATGAACGACAGGCGATTGCCGGGCTCGGCGCCGCCTTGCTTTAGCATGGCGCGTACGTCGCCCTCACGCTTCAGGGTCCGCACTGTGGTGGTCACCTGATGTCCTGCGGCCAGTAGCTGCAAGATCGAATGGCTGCCGATGAAGCCCGAACCGCCAGTCACTAGAACTTTGCCCATCGCCGCTCCCTATCGTTAAATGCTGAAACGTTCATAGCCTGAGGTTAGATCGATTGCTCGTTCTAGAAGACTCACAAACGATCGCTCCCCAATTGTCGGCAACCGTACCTTGGGATTATTTCCTGTCTGCCCGTCATGCTGGCACAATCTCGTCAGCTACAGCTGTCCGGCATCGCCATGATTTCGTCGCTAAAGGCGTGGTTCTTGAAAGTTGCCATACGGCGCAGGCAGGGCGTACGAACTGCACTGAGGAGTATCCGGCCGGACAATTTGGGCGTCGCTGGGAAACCGAGACGGCTGAGGACGGTACCCGTTGCGCGTGCGGATCTTGTATCTCTTCAGATTGTCGCCCACCAGTTTTACCGTGATCGCACGCCAGCCAGAGTTGGGATTAGCTTTGGGGTAGTAGCTTAGCGAATAAAGATGCGCCAAGTCGTCCCGGATGGATGCAAAGGCTCGCTTTTCGTCTCTCCAGTTCTTGGCAAAGTAGGCCTTGCCGCCCGTGGCCGCACTCATGCGATCAAACACCGCGGTGGACACCGGCTCCAATCTGGCTTCTTGGGTACTGATCATGTATATGGAAACGCCAGCAGACTGGGCGAATTCGGCGACATCCTCGGGTGGTACTACGCTCGAGTTGTCCGGGCCGTTGGAAAACACCACCACGACTTTCCTGCCCTTGTACTGGGTGGCATCCTTCAGCGTCAGCAACAGGGTGTTGTAGAGTGCTGCTTCGTCTCCGGCCACCGTCGAGCGCACGGCACGCAAAACTTGCGCCCGGTCGGAGGTCAGACTGGCACCTCGGAAAAGATCTCGGCTGTAGGAATAGAATGCAATCTTGTCCGCGCTTCCCAGTGAACGAACAAACTCGGCGATCGCATCTTGCGCAAAGACAAAGCCGTGATACATGTAATTGCTGGTATCAAACAGAACGAACACATTGGCGCCGGCTACCAGCGAGTCGAGGGTGTGAAGCGAGTCCCTGGCAGAAGAGCCCTTGGTCACGTCACCGGCCGAGTCTGCAGATCCTGTGGGCTCTGCCGACTCAATTAGACTGAGTGCCGGTTCATTGCCTTCGGCAAAGGTGGCAACCTTCTCCGCAATCCCATCCTCGACGATGGCAAAATCCTTGGGGCGCAGGCCCGTAATGTAGCTTCCATTCTTGTCGGTCACCGCGACGTTGAGCTGTACCAAGTTGACGACAACGTGAAGATCGGGGCTCTCCTGAGCTTCGACTCCAGTTCCATAGCCGACGAATAGACAAAAAAACGAACAGAGAAACACAAAAGATTTCCTTGCCATAATTCCTAAATTCCTAATCTGCGAGCCCGTCTACTTGGGTCGCTGCGTTACCGTCAGCAAATCAACCGGAACTACCTCACGGCCGAGGCGCGCCGGCACTCGTGAGCGAAGCTATCTTGCCCTTTTGGAAGTCTTCGCCCGTTTCGTGCATCGCGCGAAGGAGAGCTGGCCAGTCTTCGAGGTCGGTTGCGGAGATCTTTTCGACCATGTGTCGGGTCAGCTGCGGCACCAGATGGTTTAGCGCCACAGCCGATTGCCCGGTTTCATCGGCCAGGCGGGCCCAGTACAGATTGGGCGAATCCCAAGACTCCGCCAGAAAACGGCTGGAGTATCCCTCGAACGCGGGCAGGGGTCCGATATTCAGCAGTTCGCGACTGTACGTTTGAGCCAAGCTGGGATGCGGCACACCAAAATCGTGCGACAAGCGCCTCCAGTTGACCTCTTCGGGATGCCGACGAGAGAGATCTTGCAGTTCCAGGGTCGCCGTTCCCCAGGAACGGGTTTCTCCCGGGTACCTGCGTTGAAACTCTGCCGTCAGATAGAACGTGTCCGCGGGCGTCACTCGAGTGAGTGTTTCCGATAAGTGGCCGGCGCGCAGACCCTGCTCGACTTGCTCTGACCGCTGTGGATTCACACGATCCGATAGGATGGTCATCACCTTGCTCCGCAGTTCCTCGTCCTTCACGGACGCGGTCAGGAGTTCCTCCCCAGTTCGCTGATATAGCGCGACCGCGTGAAGCTCGTTTTGGCTGACATCCCACCAGCGCGGCAAGATCGCACTGGTCAACAGACCCGGCGTTAATTCCTTCCAGATGAGATCTTGGACATTCTCCGGCGAAATAAAGTCCTGTTCGAGATCCGCAAGAACATAGGGCAGATCGGCAAGAGAGCCAACGAAATGAGCGCCTCCGCCGGCGGGGGAGCCTTGGCCAAGGAGCTGCGGAGCCTGCCAGACCGTCTTTATGCCGCTGACCGTTTCTGCGGCAAAGTCGTGGGAGCGGATGAGGAGGGGGTTATTGTGCAGAGCCTGGGCACCTGGTGGCTCGTAATAGGCATAGTTCAAACCGACAAGAGTGTCCCTTAAGAAAGAAGCGAGCTGACCGCGAGCCTCTTCGAGTTGTGCGTGTGAAGGCGATGGAGACTTGAGCACTTTTGCCAGGTTGCTTCGCATCTGTACTTCGGTGTGATGGTTGCTATAGATTCCTGCAGCCCATTCCGTTCTCTCACCATTCGTGAAAATCGGCCGCGGCATCTCGAATTCCCGTATTTCCCCGGCCCGACGGATCACGAATTCGTTCAGCACTTTCCCTTGATCCTTTTCGGTCAAGGCGTCGCCCAGCGCAAGCAGTGTGTCAAGAGAAACCAGTCGTTGGCCGTCCAATACAGAACGGATTCTGATGGCAAGCTCCTGGTGGATCCTCCTTCCTTCCGTGGTAGTCTGCCCAGGGCCTGCCAGCAATTCGATAATTTCATCCTGAGAAACTTTCGCGTCGCCAGTGGCAACCCGAAACAGTTCTCCCAGGGAAACTCGCCCCGCGTCATATAACTGGGGTGCTGATCGGATTCCGGCAAATGGCTTGATCACCTGCTGCCACGAATCATTCAACCGCAGGTTCGAGATCTGTCCCTGCCGGGCCAAGATCTGCCAGATTCCGACATTCGCCTGAAAGGTACCGAGTGCGTTGCCACGCATGGGATTGGGAACGTTGCTCAGCGCTTCAGCCGTTTCCAGGAATAGGACAATGGATGCGTCACTCAACTCTTGAAACTCGGAAAAGATCCGATATTGATCACCAAACTCCGCGAATTTGCGAGCCAACAGGAGCACCGTCGCGGGAGCCAAGCGATGTTCGGGACGTCGTCTGCTTTCGAGTTCGATGATCGCCAAGTAGATCTGCAAGGGGCCGTCATCGGTCGTCGCCCGGGAAAGAGCGAACATTGTTTGGACGAGCTGATCCGGACTGGCTAGGCGAGCGCTGCGCCTGCCCGAGTCACGCATTATCTTCTTTTGGCGAAGAACATCTTCCCACACCGCGAGATTTCCGGGGACGAGCGGTTCTCCGGTGGTCTCCCATTGAAGCCGAGTAACCAAAAGCAGCAGCGCAGGGGCGGGCCTGAATATCCCCGTTGTGGCACTAGTGGAAGGATCTGGAGCCCGCAGGGCGTCATAAAAAAGCCGAAGCCGATGCGATTCGGTGAAATATGTCTGCTGAGTTCTACTCACCCGTGAAAGCACGTCAAAATAAGCGGCCAGCCAGCCCTTGTCCACGGCCAGCAATTTCTGCACGAAGGCCGCGGGTGATGCCGGGCTAGCCCCCACCAAATCCTTCCACGCAGATTCTGTACCCCGTCCTCCTGGAACGATGACCCGGCCCGCGCGGATGCAGAGGTGGCTCCCGTAAAAATCAAGGACGGCGGCATGAGGCAGGAGTTTCCTGATCCCAATCGATCGCTGCAATGAGTTATTGGTTTCGGAATCCAGCTTGGAAAGGGCCCAGTAGAGGCGCGCCACGGCCCGATCGCTCAGGATTGTGTCCACCAGGTCCTTGCTGGTTTCCTTGTAATTCTTCCTGCTGGCCATGGTCCAGTCGCCTGTGGCGAACAGCACCGGCACTGGAGAAGCGGCGTACGGGTACGCGAAAGGTTTGCCTCCTTGCAGCGTCTGCTCCAGTTCGGGTAGAGGGAATCCGGAATCGATCGTCAGGAAAGCCCTTTCGGGATCCGCCGTCTGCAAGGATGTATCAGCCTCTCCACAATTTGACCGGGTCCGATAACCAAGGATGCGCAGAAGTGGTCTGGCGTCATCACAATTCGAAACGCGAATCATGCCATCGGTCGCGGCCAGGGCTGACAGCTCCTTAGCCTGCACGACATACCGGCTCAGCAGGATGAGAAATTCAGTCTGTTTTTTGGAGCCCTCATAACCCTGCGCAAACACGTTCCGGCTCAGCAAGGGCAGCACTTGTTCGGGGGCAATCTTTTGACTAATACCCGCCATGCGCAGAAAGGAGCGCAGCGGACCTGGGATCATGAACTCCGACGAGCCCATGACCGGTCCGTCTCCTGGAGGCGAGGTTGCGGCCGCCTCGGATGGGTTCGAAACAGCTGAGTTAGCAAAGTCCCCGGCGTTGGCCGACAAGCAATAGCAAGAGAAGACCGAAGCCACCACAAGAATGGAGAGGCAAAGAGGGAATTTCACGGCTGGATTCCTCTAGGAGCCGGCAATACCGATCGTAACCAGGAGTACGTCGCGGAGATCAGGGATTGTCATTCATCCGCGAAACCGAGTCGTGCCCCATTCTCGAGTCTGTGCTTCCCGGCCCTGATTCCAAAATTCCGATGTCGGCCAAAATAACCCATTTTTGTCGATTATCCAAGCAATTTCGTCAGTTTCTTTCTCGGTTTTCTTTTACGGCATGAACATCGGGGAAGTGGGCCGTTTGCTTACAGTCGGCCCTCGGGATCCTAGCCGACACGGGATTTCGTTCGGGAGGCAGTGGCAGTGGCTCGTGGGCTGGTACCTATTCACCGTGTGGTTTGAAGTCGTAAGATCCCGTTAAGCGTAATCTTCCGGTTTGTCGTGGAGCCGGAAGTTGAGCGTCTGCCAGAATGCGGATTGATTGCTGCAGGATTGCCCGTCAATCGCGAACCGTCATGTTCTACCACGAAGCTGGATGATTTTGCGACGGTCACGCTCTCCAATGAAGTAACGCCACAGCAAGCTACGCCTTCGTCAAGTCTTGTATTCTGGAACGACGCTACCGGGCCCTAGCAGATGCTGCACTTGCTCGGAAACCTCGAAGGAGGTTCTGATGCGCCAGTTCACTTTCTTCATGGTAATTGCAGGCTGCGTCTTCGAGCTGCCAGCCACCGTCCGGGACAAGAGCGTGACAGGATATTGAGTATGGGGAAAGAGAATCCAGTGCTGGTGCTCGCGTCGGGAGACGATCCGCAGTTCGCGATGCTGAAAGAGCTGCCGCACACAGTATGTGGCGACGTTGCCACGTGTGCGCAGGCGGCAAAGGACGCGGCTGTAATTCTGCAATGGTCGGGCACGCGGGAATTGCTGCGTGCATTGTTTGGGATGTGCAAGAAGGTGCGCTGGATACACTCCAAGGCTGCCGGCCTGGACAACCTGTTATTTCCGGAGCTGGTGGAGAGCGAAGTTCTGCTGACCAACGGCCGCGGTGTGTTCAGCGCGTCGCTTGGGGAGTTTGTGCTGGCAGCGATCTTATATTTTGCAAAAGACTTACGTCGGATGATTCGCAACCAGATAGCAGCTGTCTGGGAACCGTTCGACGTGGAAGAGATCAGTGGACAGACGGTGGGGATTTTGGGTTATGGCGACATTGGCCGCGCGGTCGCGAGCCGCGTGCACGCCATGGGTATGCGCGTGCTCGCAACCAAGCGGCATATTCCTGGATCCGCCGATCCGCTGGTGGAACGCTTCTACAAACCGGAGGAGCGGCGGGAGATGATGGCCCGCTGCGACTACATTGTGGCGACGGCCCCATTGACCACGGAGACGCGGCACATGATCAGCGACGTGGAGTTCGCGGTCATGAAGTCGACAGCCGTCGTAATCAATGTGGGACGCGGGCCGGTCATCGACGAGGCGGCTCTGCTGCGTGCGCTAACGACCAAGCGAATTAAAGGAGCGGGGTTAGATGTGTTTGAGCACGAACCGCTCCCGCCGGGAAATCTGCTGTACAAGCTGGAGAATGTTTTGTTGTCGCCGCACTGCGCGGACCACACGGCGGACTGGCAGGATCAGGCGATGCGCTTCTTTCTGACGCAGTATGCCAGGTTTGAGAAGGGCGAGCCGCTGAAGAACATTGTGAATAAACGACTCGGATATTGAGGGAGGGTGTCGCCCGCGGCAATGAAAATAGCCCCAAACTGGCTTGGAGTCCTCGGGGCCGACTTCCGGTCCGGAATAGTTTCCGGTTTGCCGTCATTCGGGAAGAACTCAACGAAACGCAATTAACATGAAGCGCGAAGAGTAGGGCCGCCAAACAAAGCGTCTGCCAAAATCTTCACCCTCGCCACGTAAGAAGAATGAAAATCTACTTTAGGCCTTCCACCAAGTAGAGGTCTCCGAGCGTGCGATGAAAACCATATACATACGTCTTCCCGTCCGGTGTCATCAGGATAGGTCCGATAGTGGAGACACCGGTGGGATCGAGCGGAGCAATTTGCTTCCAGACGGTTTTCTTTCCCGTGGCCAATTCCAAGCGATAAACCTTGGCGGGCACCTCGCCGGTCCGGTAAAGATAAATGGAACGGGCGTCCTGACTCCAATTGATGGGAATGTCGCCGGGTTCCATACCGTTAACGATTCGAGGGTCCCCTCCAGACGCGGGGTAGAAGTAGCCCTTTTGGTCGGGGCCAATGCCCACGACAGACTGGCCATCCGGCGAGATCGCGAACGCCTGTGCGTCAACCCCTTCGGGGGAAATCGGTTTCGGTTTTCCTCCGGAAACATCCTGAGTATAGAGCCGCACGCCTTTCCCCGACTCGTTCCCGGAGAAGACAAAGCGCTTGCCGTCCGGAAACCATCGTGCCCACTGGTGGTTAATCGAATCGTTCGTAAGCGACTGAGTTTCACCTGCCCCGGTGGGCAACAGCCGGAGTTGTTGCGGCGAGCTTGGCGTCGCAATAATGACCCATTTCTGGTCGGGGGAGAGCGCGGCGGCGCCTCCTTCGCCGAGTCGGATCGCCGGCGTGCCATCGGTGCTCCGAATATAAACAGCGTAAGTTAGATCCTGTACGTCTCCGTACTGCACCCCGCCGCCAATTCCCTCCTCATCGAAAAGAAGAGTCTTGCCGTCGGCGGAAAGGTCGGCCGGATAGGAATAGTCAAGCCAGGAAAGGTCTCGCTCTTTGGTTGCGCCATCGCTCTGAGCCATGACCTCGCGCCGGCGGTCGGCGCGAGCCAGCAGGACGCGTCCGTCGCGCCAAATATCGAACATAACCAGAGAACCGGGTACCCGCGTCACCAACCGTTGCTTCCCCGATAAGGTAACAGCGGTAATGTAGTGGAACAGTCCCAATTCGCTGGCGGTGAACCAGACTTCTCGGCCGTCAGGCGACCAGGCAAGACCTTGTGTGCCGTACCACTCCCGGGTTAACTCAGTCTTGTGACCGGAAACATCGACGACGGCAATGGAGCCGCCATCGTCTCCCTGATTGGGATGGTCCATGAAGGCCACCAAGTCGCCCTTAGGAGAAACTCGCGGATAGCTGATCCAGCCGCCGCTGGTCTCGTAGAGCACCTTGCCGATGGGAAACTCGAGCCGGTCGCGGCCACCCACGTTGCGGACCACGGCCAGGCTATTTCCGTCGGAGGCCCAATCTGCCCATTCGACATCTTCGAGAACTGGCCGGGGTGCACCGCCCGCCAAAGGCGCTCTGGCCAGTGTGCCCACGTTTATCCAGGTTCCGACGGGATGGCTGCCCAAGGAAAGAGCCATCTCACCCGTCGATGAAATGGCTAGAAGCTCGGCGCGGCCCAGTCCCAAAGAACGCGACTCGACCATACCCTGACGGGCAGAGAAAGTCTCCACTGGATTCCCTTGCCACGCGGCGCTGTATAAGATGGTCTGCCCGTCCGGTGCAAAGCGGGCGGAGCGAATTTCGCCGCGGCGGAAAGTAATCTCGTGATAGAGGGGCGCGCTGGCTGCGGACGATCCCCACAGGTGTTTGCCCAGCACCAGCCCGATTGCAAGAGCAATGAGAAAAACGCAGGAAATCAGCACCGGCAGCAGGCGACCACTCTTCCGTTTGCTCTCCGGCGCGGTGACGGGAGCTTCTTTCGCACCGCTTGTCTCCACTACCGCAGCAGCGCCGCTGGCCCCAACACGGGAAGAATCGGTGTCACGTTTCAGCCGCTTCAGGTCGGCGCGAATCTCGGCCGCGCTCTGGCAGCGCAACTCACGGTCTTTTTCGAGCGCCTTGTTCAGGATAATTTCGATTTGCGGCGGCAGTCCCGGATTCAGCTGGATGGGCGGAGGAGGTATCTTGTTCAGAATTGCTTCAAAGATAATGGCCGAGGTCGCTCCCGAGAACGGCTGCTTGCCGGTGGCCATTTCGTAAAGCACCACACCGAAAGAAAAAAGATCAGTGCGCTGGTCCAGTGCCTCACCGCGTGCCTGCTCGGGGGACATATAACCGATGGTGCCCATTGCCGTTCCCGGAGTGGTGAGTTGATCGGGACTGACGGCAGTTGGCGTCCCCACAGTAGCGGCCGATCCGTCCACGGCGTGGCTCCCTTGCGGGGTGAGTTTCGCCAAGCCAAAATCAAGGATCTTAGCCTGACCTCTTTGGGTGACAAAGATATTCGCAGGCTTGATGTCGCGGTGCACAATTCCGCCTGAGTGCGCCGCATCGAGAGCGTCCGAGATCTGGATGCCCAGTTCGAGCAGCTGTGCAGTCTTGAGCGGACGGCCCTCGACCATGTGCTTCAGGGTCGTGCCGTCCAGATATTCCATGGCGATGAAAGCTAGGCCATTTTCCTGGCCGATGTCGTAGATGGTGCAGATATTCGGGTGGTTCAGCGCGGAAGCCGCCTGCGCTTCACGCTGGAAGCGGCTAAGGGCTTGGGGATCTCTGGCCACGTCATCAGGCAGGAACTTGAGGGCTACGAAACGGTGCAGCCGGGTGTCCTCCGCCTTGTAGACGACGCCCATGCCGCCGCCGCCGAGTTTCTCGACGATTCGGTAATGCGAAATGGTCTGGCCGATCATTCAGATCATTAATAAGTAGATACTCGGCTTTCGGGTCGCTCCATCTTAAGGGGGAGGCGTCCTCTCGTCAACGAAATGAGAGCGTACCGACGCAGAGAACTTGCCCCGATAACAGAGGCGGCTGCCTCACTCGGCGCGTCAAGCGGGCCGCCTCGCGATAACTCCCGCGTCGTCAGCTATTCGGAAACTATGCGGTTGTCGGCGAAAATTGCGATCACACCAACAACTTCGGTCGGGTGTTGACATTCAAGCCCACGGGGGAGCGGGCCGCGATTCTCGGGCACGACCATCACCATAACGCGCTCATCCTAGCAGGAGACCGGAAACCGGGAAAGCGCGACACTCGTGACGCTCGTCGATCATCTCCTCGAAGGCAATCTGGCTCGCATCAAACTGCTGACCTTTACGCGTGCTGCCATACCCGAGCTTGCGTATCGGACGGCTGGAACAACTCAGGATGGCGTCGGGGTGGTGAGATTTGGTTCATTCCCACAGGATCACACCCTCTTTGACCCTTCGGCCAAATCTGTGCGAAATCCTCTTGTGCACCTCTGGGATGATGCAATTGCAATGCGTAGTGTCCGCAAATCGGCGTCGTCCAAGGCGATGAACCGGAACGGCTGCAATCCTATCCGTGCGGCTGAACATGGACTGAGTAGTTCAGCCATGCCGAGTACTGGTCCGGCGTGGGTCGAGAACATCACTTCTACTACCGCTCCGGGACTGAGCGGCTTGAGAACTCGCAGCAAACCTCCCGTTACAGAAACGGTCTGAAGTCTAGCTGAGGGGTGTTGCCCGTCTTCAAATCGGATCGTTGCTTGAGGCATGCCCGGTAGCCGTACACGGAGGGCACGCCGTTTTGCGTGCGGTTGGGGGGAGGAGATCATGCATCGAAGTATCTTACTGGGAGCACGCCTAGCGCGAGATTACGAAGGAACCTGTACGGATTTTAACGCTCGGTGGAACAGACGCTCACTCTGGGTGCCCTTTAGAAAATTGCAACCGTTCAGCCCGCGCAAGCGTACGGAAGCGTGGTCTTGTATTTCTTGTACCCACGAGCGGTAAGTCGAATCACCCCCCGGAGCTGTTCTTCCACGAACCCTTCATTCCTCAACTCCGCAACCGCCACACGAGCCGAAGAGGAATCGAGGGTCTGCCTGGACAAGGTCACGAATTGACGTGGATCCTCCTCATAGCGGAGGACGAGTGTGACGAGGAGACCGTCTTGGATATTTTGCCAAGTCATAACGCGATGTTATGCACATGAGCAGGCCCCCGGAATGGCCCTTCGGTGCCAGTTTTGGTTACCTATGTTCATTCTGCATCTGTCCTTTTGCCATGCCCGGCATGACCTTGGAATTCATAACATTCGCCTATTGAGGGGCCAGCGCCTGAACTACGGTTCACCTGCCGTGCTTCCACTACACCACCGGCCCTCGGAAGCACATCCTTAACGTGGAATGTAACATCAGCTTTGCTAGCGTTTCGATGACCGCTTTCTGGCCGGTACACCTTCTGTTCGACCTATTTCGTAAAATATTTCTCAAAGAGATCTTGCGACCGCTTCGTACCTTCGTCGGTGTACCAATTTCGAGCAAGAGTGAATACCTTTGGTGATCACTGTTTGTCGCTTCAGCCGATATGTCGATACAAAAGCATTCCTATCGTGCGGAGAACAGAGTTTGGTGTAGCTGGAACTAGTCGTCGTAGTATGCTCTGTTGCCAAGCGTTTGCAGTCCCTACGGGTTGACTTGGATA
>Ga0208688_1000116_pt1 | contig 72807 bp, 90 predicted proteins | sample June2015DPH_6_15_FD_184696 | JGI IMG/M metagenome (GOLD analysis project Ga0208688, IMG submission 184696) | Peatland microbial communities from SPRUCE experiment site at the Marcell Experimental Forest, Minnesota, USA - June2015DPH_6_150... | ecosystem: Environmental > Terrestrial > Soil >... | reverse complement strand
GGCGTCCCACAGACTCTTAACGCTTCCACCACAGTAACGACGTTGCAAGGTACAACACAATCAATCCTCGTCGGACCAGTTGCATCCCTCGATTCAATAATGCAGTTAGGCACGAACGGCGGAGGATTCTACGGCGCCAACGCCGCTTACCCATTCATGAACCCATCGCCTTACTCGAACATATTTATGATATCCTTGATGCTTCTTCTCCCCACCGCACTCATATTTGTATTTGGAGAATTGCTGGGCAAAAAGCGAGAGGCTCGACCCTTATTGTGGGGTGCCTACATCCTCTTCGGGATAGCATTAGTCATGGCGTTCATTCCCAATATCCCACTGGTTGCTTCAGGCATCGAGACAAGGTTCGGAGGCTTCATGTCGAACTTCTATACGGTCACGACAACCGCTGCCACAACAGGGTCCGTCAACTCCGCGCTCTCAAGCATGCATCCTCTAGCTATAACTTCTGGCTTCTTGGGAATGTTTATCCAGTCGATTCCAGGCGGAAAAGGCATCGGTTTGATGTACATGGTAATGTACATTATAATAACCGTCTTCATCGTCGGGCTAATGTCCGGAAGAACCCCTGAATATTTGGGAATCAAGATCACTGGCCGCGACGTAAAGCTCGTCATGGTGGCTTTCCTAATCCATCCCATCATCATATTAATACCTACAGTAATCGCGTATGCTTCGGGTGCAGCGGCAGCTATCGGGGTAGGTGGAAACTCTGTTGGTTACACGCAAATCCTGTACGAATTCACAACATCGGCTGCGAACAATGGTTCTGATTTCCTAGGCGCGTCAGGAAACACAACGTTCTTTAACATAGCTACCGGTATCGTCATGCTCATAGGACGTTATGCGTCAATTGCAATCTTGCTTGCGCTGTCAGGCTCCATGATTGTGCGAAAACGGGGCGGCACCACAGGTCTCAAAACCGACAGCCCTGTATTCACAATCGTTCTAGTCGCGAGCATAATTATACTTGTATTATTGACGTTTTTCCCGTTCTTGGCGCTTGGACCAATTTCATCATTCTTCAGGGGGTTAACGAATGGCTTCTGATGACAAGAAAACTTTGGGACCAACAAAAAGCAACGAATCAGCCCCTGGAGGATTGAGGTCAGCTTTCTCTAGAAAAGTGCTGGTGGATTCAGTGGTTCGTTTAAGCCCCAAGTCGCTGCTCAAAAATCCAGTGATGTTTATCGTTGAAATTATGTTCTTTATTGTGGCAGCGATGGCTATCGTTCCACAGGCTTTTGTGCCGGTAGCTAGTCCAAGCCTGCAAGTCTTCTATGTTGAAGTTGCAGCGATTCTTCTCATTACAGTTTGGTTCAGCACACTTTCTGACGCTCTTGCCGAGCAACAGGCAAAAAGCACAGCAGGCGCCCTACGGAAACTGGAAACCGAGGTCTCCAGCAAGAAAATAGTAACCGAAGACTGGACGAGAAAGATAGTTAATGTGAAATCAACGCAACTTAGAAAAGACGACCTTATCCTTATCGAAAAAGACGACGTCGTCCCCTTAGACGCCGATGTCCTTGAGGGGATTGCTATGGTGGATGAATCGCTTGTCACTGGGGAGTCGGCTCCAGTTCGGAAGGCGCCTGGAGACTCGCTTATCGGGGGGTCGCGAGTTGTTAGCGATACTTTAACTGCGAAAGTTACCACAAACCCTGGAGAGACCTTCATTGACCAAATGATAAAGATGGTTGAATCTTCTAAGAGGCCAAAGACTCCCAACGAAGTTGCAATAACTATTGTGCTGATTGGGTTAACCGCCATCTTCACTATAATAATACTTGCTTTGCTAGGCATGTCAGTCACGCTAGGTCTGGGTGCTGACCTCTCCGTGTTAATCGCGCTCTATGTTTGCCTCCTCCCCACAACCATAGGCGCTCTGCTTCCAGCAATCGGACTTTCCGGAATGTCTAGACTGTACAAGAGTAAAATAATTGCAAAGTCAGGTAAAGCTATAGAAACTGCTGGCGATGCGGACGTTGTTCTCCTCGACAAGACAGGCACCATTACGGTGGGCAACAGGCAAGCTATACAGTTCGTACCATTTGAAGGAAATGCAGAGGAAGAAGTAGGGGAAGCAGCATTCCTCTCTTCATGGAATGATGATACTCCAGAAGGACGCAGCATACTAAGCCTAGCATATGAGAAAGGTTTCGTACCAAAAGAATTGAACTCGCTCGCACTTTCAGAAACTTACCCGTTCTCAGCCAGCACCCGAACAAGCGGAGTGAAAATAACTCACATGGGGCTAACACTTCCCAAAGGAGACAAATCAGGACGAGACCGACTGAGAATCAGAAGAAAATCCTCAACAGTATCCGAACAAGGAGTTGCCTCAAGAATCGAACCTGAAATTGAAATCGTCAAAGGCGCTCCAGAAGCCATCAAAAAAAACGTAGCTTCCGTTCCTCCAAACTATGACCTCATCGTAGAAGGAATATCTGCAGAGGGCGAAACACCTATAGCCATCGCAAGAAACCGCGAAGCCATCGGAATAATCAGACTGAAAGACGTCCTTAAAGAGGGCATAAAAGAAAAAATTCAGGCTCTTAAAGTCATGGGAATACGCCCAGTCATGATTACCGGAGACCAACCACTCACTGCAAAAAGTATTTCATCAGAGGTTGGAATCGAAGAATATGCAGCGCAAGCCAAGCCCGAGGACAAGTTCAACATCGCAAAGAGGGAGCAGGCTGAAAGCAGAATTGTCGCAATGATTGGCGATGGAACTAATGATGCCCCAGCACTTTCTGTTGCTGATGTAGGTCTGGCTATGAATTCTGGTACTGAGGCTGCTAAGGAAGCTGCGAACATGGTTGACCTTGAATCTAATCCAGCGAAGATAATCGAGGTCGTCATGCTCGGCAAACAGTTGCTCATGACTCGAGGCGCGGTTACTGCTTTTAGCATTGCCAATGATGTAGCCAAGTACTTCGCAATAATGCCTGTCCTGTTCGCCGCTGCTATACCGGAACTGCAAGCCTTAAATGTGCTACAGCTCGGATTAAAAAGCGCAGTTTTGTCGGCGCTTATTTTCAACGCAATTATCATTCCACTCTTGATTCCTCTTGCCATGCGGGGCATAGCTTTCAAGCCAACAAGTACGATGACGCTTTTCCTGAAAAACACCCTTATTTATGGTGTGGGCGGCGTCATTGTGCCATTCGTGGGAATCAAACTCATAGACCTGCTACTTGTAGGAGTGTTTCATATTTAAGGTGGATAAACCATGACAGAAAACAAAGAAAAATGGAATTTCAAACCGATCATAGGACTGACAGTAATCTCGCTTTTAATCTGCGGATTATTCTTCCCCCTTTTAGTCACTGGCATAGCTCAAGTTTTCTTTCCCTACCAAGCAAACGGCGAAATCGTCCAACTAAACAGAAAAGCCGTCGGGTCAAACCTCATAGCCCAAAACTTCACACTGCCCATCTTCTTCCATCCAAGAAACGACTCCGCCTCAGGAGTAGACCCAGACATCACACTTCAAGACGCGTATTCCCAAATACCTAGAATAAGTAACGCAACTGGCATTCCTGCGGATTCGTTAACATATATTGTCAACCAGAATCAGGAGGGAACGCTTTGGATTTTTGGCAGCCCATACGTAAACGTCTTGCGAATCAATCTGGCACTCATAAAAGAATATCCTTCCATCTACAGCGGATTCTCTGGATAACAGTGAGTGCCTGATGAAATATCTCGCCATAACTAATGTTTAGTGCGCCAGATGCCCATAGCAACCATGATTTATCAAATTTTTAGTTTTAAACTGTTTTTGTGATACAATTGTTGTCTAAAACACATGAAATTTCTGCTTGTATGGCGAGTAAAGTATAAATATATAGAACTTATGTTCAGTCAGGCAAGACGACCTGTATGCCAAGGCTACTAGCATTCGTGGACATATTTGTGGAATCGCCAGAAATGGACAGCGTACTATCTTCACTCACCCAATTAGAACACCTGGAAGAGCTTTACGAAGTTACAGGAGAATTTGACATCGTAACTTTGGTTTCAGCCGCTGACATAGAAGAATTTCGGGATGTCCTCAAGAACAAGATCATGAAAATAAAGGGTGTAAAAAGCACCGTCAGCTCTATTGTGCTTAAAGCTCATAAAGGACCAAAATGCATCGAAGAAAGCAATCCGTCGGCGTCTTCAACAGTTTAAGAGAGAGCCTTTGCTTTTCTCATCCTTTATCTAATTTTTCGGTTTTAGAATTTAGTATTTAATAAAACAAAAAAATGATTTGGGCTCTTGTAGGCTTCTACCCAGAAGCTACATTGGTGACAGTACGATGGATGTTTCTGTGCGGATTACGTTGGGGTCTTTTTCGATTATTTTGTAAACTACTTGGTTTATGTTTTCAAGTGCTGGTGCCTCTAACACTATGATTGCATCGTATCGACCGAAGATAGCGTCTGCAATGACGACTTCTTTGACTTTTTCTTTTATTCTTTTAACCACTTCCAAAGATGTGCCGGGTTTGGTGCTTAAGAGTATATAGGCTTTCAATTTTTTTTTACCTCTCGGTTGTTTTTCATTTTAACTAGTTTTTTTGTTTAAACAGAACAATATGTATTGGCTTTTGCATATAAATTTTCTGTTTTGATTTATACGCATGTTTAGTTTTTATGAAAAATTATGAACAAATCACAATTAGATTTATATTTTACTGAGCATACAACTATTTATCAATAAAAATGGTGAAAACATGTTTGGCGTAATCGATTTAGCTTCACTTGCTGTAATCTTTGCTTCATTCGCTGTTGTTATTTACAACATTCGGTTAGAACTCAAAACAAAAGCGTAACACGAGAAACGTGGTTTACATCCTTTAAAGTCTTCATTTAGTTCTCCTTATGAGAGACCCCCAAAACTGGTTTCCAACGCTTTTTAGTCTCGTAAAAGCTAAATTACTGATTTTTTCTAATTTTTAAGAGAAGGTGTTTCTACCCTTAGTTTTTACGAGAATGTCAACTCGATGTTTAAAAAATAAAAAGCACGAAGATGTTTTTCAAAGTTGAATCTGGGCTTGTCAGCTAGATAGAAACAGTTGATGTTTTTGTGATTCCATTGCGCTAATTTCTTGTGATGACCCTAACGTTGCAGTGTTTTTAACATTTCGGAATGGTGAGAAATCGCTTCATTTCAAAAGAAATTCACATGCGCACCTTCATGTGTTGAAAAGTACAATGTTATACCACGCAAAATCTTCCGTAAACGAAAATAAGGTGTTTGCTATGAATGTAACGAAGCGACGCGGCTGAAGTCATGGAAAAGCATGGAAACGTGGCCGAGGTGAGGTAGCTTGGTAGCCTAGAGGCCTGTGGAGCCTTTTGCCAGGGTTCAAATCCCTGCCTCGGCCCCTCCTACGGCGCCTGTACCCCGCCAGTAGTTAACGGCAAGTCATGTGCTCAAAAGCTTCTTTTGCGAGAGCATTGATAAGATCAGGCGTCATGGCATCCATGATCTGGTAGATGCGGTTGTCCGTAACTGAGCAATAGCAAGGCGACTAACTAATGTCTGAAGAATCATACGAAGGAATTCCAAGAAACAAGATACCGTGGTATCCAAGCATAAACTATGAAAAATGCGTCAGCTGCGGAAAATGCGTAGACTTCTGTCACATGAGAGCTTTCGGATTCGAAAAGAAAGATGGAAAAAAGAAAACGGTTGTAAAAAACCAAAATGCGTGCGTGGTTATGCGTAGAGGTTGTGAAGATATCTGTCCTGCCGGCGCCATTACACACCCGTCAGAAAAGGAAACGCAAAAGATAATTGAAAAATTAAAGAAAGCCAAAGCTTAGTTGAACAGCCAGTTAGGAATTTGCTTTTTTGTTTACGCCTACACCGTACCAGAAGAATACTTTGGCTATCACTGGAATAATAGCTCCACAAGCGATTCGTGGGAGCAGAGTTAAAAGAAAGCCATCTAATCCCGTCACTACGTTTGCAGGTGAGAGCTGGAAAACTCCGAAAAGCAGTAGTCCGCCGATGGTTGTTGCGATTACTCCGGAAATAATCATTCTGCGGAAGTCTTCTGAACGCTTGCTCAATGCTCCAGCCATATAACCAATAAGCATAGCGCTAAGAACATACCCTAGTAAAACCATGCCGGCGCTTGCGTGAAAACCTACGGTGCTTGCCATTGTAAACTGGTCTGCCCAGTACAAAGCGTAGAGACTGCCCATCAAAAAGCCTGAAGCGCCGCCTGCCCAGCGGTTCCATATTAATCCAAGCATAAGCGGAACCGCAACGATAACAGTTAATTCCTCAAGCTCCATGATGATTCCTATTACGACGCCATAGGAGCCAAACCCTAAAACGGAACCTAATCTGGAGAGGCCAACAATTGCCAAAACTACGATTACTGGAACTAGAATTCCATAGATAATATCGCTTTTACTCCAGTCTCTCCAGCCAACACCCATAAACTCTTCTCCTGAGATACTCTTTTTTGTTTGCAGTAGGGATTTAAGCTTTTTACCAAATTAACCGCGAGAGGCATAGCATACTTACATGTCGAAAAAATGCTAGTGGTAACGTATTTATCATTAAGAGTTATTTTGGGTAAGAGTGACATTGTTTTAGCGCAGAGGTAGCCAAGCATGGCTAAAGGCGCAGAACCGCTGAATAGGCGGTGCGGTTGCTTCAGGAGCCTGTCGCGCAGGCGTTCGTGGGTTCGAATCCCACCCTCTGCACCAATATAAATAAAACAGCTATGGGTCCCGCAAGGAGATGCTTTTTGATTTCTGCGCTAGAGTTTGCGTTTTCTGAATATTTTTGCGCCTTCAAACTCGGTGACATATTCGAATTCTGCCTCGACCAGTGAACAGATTTCCTGCCTTAGTAGGACCCACTTTGATCATTGCAAAGTATTTTTGTTTAGATTTTTCCATTATTAATAAACCTTGAGTGGACTCAGTCAGATGGCGCGGAATAATCTGGCGTGCGCTTAGTTGCAAGATTAGCTTTGCCGTTTCTCGTTTTTCTTAATTTTGCTCACGCATTTTGTATACGATGCTTATTTCTTACAAAAATCTTATATTGTAAAAGGTCTAATACTGTTTTTCTACGGTGAAAAAATGAAATTTAAGAATACAAACGCCGTAAGCAGGATTTTGATCGCTGGAGTACTGATTGTCGTAATTGTCATTGCTGGAGTTGTAGGATATATTTTGACAACACCTAAGACGACGGTGAAGAACACTTTGATAATGGGCACTACTGATTCAGTGGAAACGTGTTTGGACACTGCGCGGGCCTACGATTATTTTGGTTGGGAGATTATTCAATCGTTGGGTTGTCCGCTGGTCGAATACAAGGCTGGTGCAACCGGCGCTGCTAGTGATATTGTTCCTTCGTTGGCGACTTCTTGGAACTCATCAGCTGATGGGCTGCAGTGGACTTTCAACCTTAGGCAGGGTGTGAAGTACGATAATGGCACGGAGTTCACGGCCAATGACGTTAAGTACACTTTTGACAGGGGTATAGGCATAGCCGATCCGGATGGGGCTTTTGTTGGCATTGGGTACGGAGACATTATTCAAAACGTCACGGTTGTGAGCAACTACGTTGTCCAATTTAATCTGAAGATTCCATTCGCGGCTTTCCTCTCTCTGATGGCTTGTCAAGCATCGTACATTGTTGATCCTAAGTACGCGCCGATGGCTGGGTCTTCTTGGAGCGTATCGGATGTGGTTGTATACAAGGATGGAGATGCTAGGGGAAGCAACCCGATGGGTTTAGGTCCATACACTCTGACGAAATGGACTAGGGTCGCTGGGAAAGACACTGAACTGGATCTTACGGCCAATACCAACTATTGGAACGCAAGTAGCGGCTACCCCAAGACAAAAAACATTGTAATCAAGTTCTACGCGGACTCTTCTGATTTGGCTTTAGCTATAACGTCTGGAGACGTTGATATTGCATTTAGGCAGCTTGCCTCCACGGACATTACAAACATGATGTCAAACACAAATCTTCATGTTTGGACTGGAACTGGAGCATTCATTCAGTACTTATGTCTGCAGGAAAAATATGCTCCCTTTAACAACGTGCAGATAAGACAAGCAGTCGCAGCCGCCATAAATCGAACAGACTTGGTTCAGACCGTGTTCCAGGGACAAGCTCAACCGCTCTACAGTTTGATACCCAATGGCATGTTTGGGCACACAGACGCGTTCCAAACCCTAGGCGATGCAAACTACACCTATACAAAACAAGTTCTAGCCCAGTACGGATACAACGAGCACAACAAATTAACTTTCACACTGTGGTATGAAACATCAGGACACTATCCACAAAGCGCTCAGCAAGCATTGGTACTCAAATCTTCGTTGGAAGCAAGCGGAGTGATTAGCGTAACTCTGCAGGGTCTTGACTGGGCAGCGTACCACAATGCGCGAACGGGTGAGACGATGCAGGCGTATATTATGGGCTGGTATCCTGACTACATTGATCCTGACGACTATATCCAACCATTCCTGCAATCCGCAGGTGATTCGTGGTTGCACGAAAACTACGCCAACTCGCAGATGGATCAGTTCGTTCAATGGGCACGCGCAAACACGACCACAGCTACCAGGGAAAGCCTCTATGGGCAAATTCAGAACCTCATGGTTCAAGACTGCCCGATAGTTCCATTATACCAAAGCACCGCCTACGCTGTGACAAAGACCAATGTGAAAGGAGTTTACCTTGACATCACACAAGATTGGCGCCACTGGCTTGTTTACGCTCAAGGGTAATCCATATTTCCCCCTTTTTCTTTTTTAGTGGGCGTCTGAACTAAATGACTCTGCGAACCTACATAATTGCACGAGTTTTGCTTACTATTCCCATGATATTTATCCTGCTAACCACAGTTTTCTTGGTTATGAGGGTTTTACCAGGAGATCCAGTTCAGCTGCATTTTGAAAAGATGGCGAGCCCTGCAGTCGTCGCGGCTATGAAGGCACAGTTGGGACTTGACAAACCCTTATGGGTTCAATATTTTAACTACTTGGCTGGTCTGTTCAGGGGTGACCTTGGAAAGTCCATGCAAGATTATTCTCCTGTGGCGTCGCAGATTTTTTCGGCTTTTCCCGCGACTTTGGAATTGGCAATATGTTCAATGACTATTGCAATTCTGGTAGGGTTGTTTTTAGGCGTGGAATCTTCGAAAGCCTACAACAAACCAAAAGACCATGTGATCAGAGTTTTCGGAATAGTGAGCTATACTATCCCAGTCTTCTTCTTGGGCATGATTCTTCAGTTGATTTTCGGGGTTTGGTTACACTGGCTCCCCGTGGGTGGACGGTTTGACCCGACAATTGAGTCGCCCTCAGGGCTAACCATCGGAAGCTTCCATTTTTCGACCGGGTTGTACACTATTGACAGTCTTCTCGGAGGAGATGTGTACAAATTTGTCGTCACTTTGAAGTATCTTCTTTTGCCGTCGTTGACTTTGGGTTTGGTTCTCTGCGGAGTCTTCATTAGGCTTACGAGGACCAACATGTTTGAGACTCTGAGACTCGATTTTGTGACCGCCGCGAAAGCAAGAGGGTTAAAGGAAACCACAGTGACTTATGGATACGCGCTTAGAAACGCGTTTCTTCCCGTGCTTACGATGATGGGGTTACAGTTTGCTTTGCTTCTGGGAGGGGCTGTGCTTACTGAGACAACTTTTTCTTGGCCTGGTTTGGGAAGGTACCTCATTGATCGAATAAATTTCCGCGATTACACGGCTATTCAGGGAGTAGTGGTTGTTTTCGGTATTTTCGTGTCCATAGTCAGTTTGGCTGTGGACTTACTTTATGCTTATTTAGACCCGAGAATCCGCTTGTAGGTTTTGCTAATGCCTGAACTAAAAATCAGGAGAAGTATGCTCTCATCGATATTCCCTGGGCTTAGATCGTTAGCGAAGAGGGGTTTGGCTGGCTGGCTGGTGATTTTCGGTGCGGTTCTCACAGGAGCTATAGTTGTGATGACTTTGGTTTCGCCTTGGATTTCGCCTCACGACCCTTCCGCCCTAAATGTTGGTCATCCGCTTTTGGCTCCTAGCTCTCAGTTTCCCTTTGGAACCGATGATGTTGGACGAGATATGCTCAGCAGAGTAATCTCCGGCGGAGGAACCATGCTTCAGGTTGCTGTACTATCCGTCTTCGTTTGCATGTTAGTAGGTGTTCCCTTAGGCTTATTCTCCTCTTACACGGGAGGCTTGGTTGACAGGTTTGCTAGTCTGATAATGGACAGCGTTTACGCATTTCCGGGTTTGGTTCTGGCCATCGCGATCACGTTGGTTTTAGGGAGGGGTGTCATTAACATGTCGCTTTCCATTGCAGTGGTGTACATTCCCTCGTATTTCAGGGTGATTCGCAGTCAAGTGCTCAGCATAAAAGAGTTGCCTTATGTTGAAGCGGCTAATGCGGCTGGCGCCAAGAAGGGCACGGTTCTCTCCCGTTATGTTCTTCCCAATGTTCTGCCTTCGATCGTGGTTGTGGCAACAGTGAATTTTGCTGACGCCATACTTACCGCGGCGGGTTTGACTTTTATCGGCATGGGAGTTCTGGTGAACGTTCCAGATTGGGGTTGGGATCTGACCAATGGACGAAGGCTTCTCCCTAGCGGATCTTGGTGGGTCATTGCTTTTCCTGGGTTGATGATTATCCTTTTGGCTTTAGGTTTCACGCTGATGGGTGAAGGCTTAAGCGAGCTTTTGAACCCGAGGCTGGGCGAAGAAGGAGGAAAATGAGCACGGAGTTGCCGTTGGTCACTGTTGACGCGTTGACTGTTGAGTACTGGACGAGGAGAGGAAAGTTACGCGCGGTGGATGACGTCTCTTTTTCCCTCGGCAAAGCGGAAACACTCGGGGTCGTCGGAGAATCTGGATCTGGGAAATCTACGCTTGGCTTGTCTTTGATTGGTCTTGTTCCTTTTCCAGGGAGAGTAACCAAGGGTCGAGTAGTACTTGAGGGCACAGAAGTTTTGAAGATGCGAAAAGACGATCTTCGTAACCTCAGGGGAACAAAGATCTGTTACGTTTTCCAAGACCCAATGACTTCCTTGAATCCAGTAAAGAAAATCGGTGCTCACTTTGTTGAACTGATTCGAACACACCAGCCTAAAGTCACCAAAAAGGAGGCGCTTGAACGCGCTAAGAAACTGCTCAGTGATGTGGGAATACAGCCCGAACGCATTAATGACTATCCTCACCAGCTCAGCGGTGGTATGAGACAAAGGATAATGATAGCTTTGGCGATAGCTCTTAGTCCTCGCATGGTAATTGCCGACGAACCAACAACGGCTTTAGACGTCATCGTGCAAGCAAAAATACTTGACCTTCTGAACACCTTGCGGGATGCCTACGGGATGGCGCTCATATTGATAACCCACGATTTGAGCATTGTGATGGAGAGAAGCAACAGGACCATCGTCATGTACGCGGGACAAATGGTTGAGTACGCTCCAAGTAAAGAGATTTACTCGAACTCGCAACATCCTTATTCGAAGGGGCTTTTGAAATCCATCCCTAACATTGAACTGGCAGACCAAAAACTTGAAGCTATACCCGGTTCTCCTCCAGATCTGCTTAACCTGCCAATAGGTTGTCACTTCTTCCCTCGCTGCAGTTACGCTTTTGAAAGGTGCAAAAAAGAGGTCCCGCCTTTGTTCAAGTCCGGATCTGAACATTTCGTTCGATGCTTTCTGTACGATGAGGAGAGAAAAGCGTGAGTCAAGAAGGAATTCTTAAAGTTGAAAACCTGACAAAGTATTATCCTGTAGAAAAAGGCTTCTTGGAGAAGATGCTGGCGCGAACCAAACATTTTGTTAGAGCGGTTGATGGCGTGAGTTTCACTGTTCAGAAAGGCGAAATCTTTACTCTCGCAGGAGAAAGCGGTTGCGGAAAAACAACCACTGGCAAGATGATAGTTCGACTCATCTCGCCGACTGGCGGAAAGATCTTTTTCAAGGGGGTTGAGATCACAGCCCTCGAGAACGAAGCCTTGAGGATATTAAAGAGGAGATTGCAGATAATATTTCAGGATCCCTACGCTTCGTTCAACCCGCGAATGAAGATTGGAGACGCCGTTGGGCACCCTCTTGAGATACACGGAATAGCTTATCATGAGGATAAGCGGAAAATGGTCATGGAAATGCTAGATCGGGTCGGTCTCACTCCTGCAGAGAAATTTCTAGGTCTCTATCCACACCAAATGAGCGGTGGACAGCGTCAGCGTGCAGCTATTGCGAGGTCGCTCATACTTCAGCCGGAATTCATTGTTGCAGACGAACCAGTTTCGATGATTGACGTTTCCTTGAGATCCGCAATAATCGATTTGATGTTGAATCTGAGAAAGGATTTTGGGCTCACATACCTTTTTATCACGCATGACTTAGCCATCGCCAAGTACATTTCGGACAGGATTGCCATAATGTATCTCGGAAAGATCGTTGAGTTAGGCGACAAACAAACAATTTTCTCAAATCCGATGCATCCCTACACTCAAGCTCTGCTAGCAGCCATACCCATCCCTGTTCCCGAACGAAAACGCAAGGTATCTGGACTCGTCGGCGACGTGCCTTCAGCCATAAACATTCCGTCGGGCTGCCGCTTTCACACTAGATGTCGTTATGCCGAGAAAGCTTGCGAGGAAAAAGAGCCCGAGTTGATTCCGGTTTCACCCGGACACTACGTCGCATGTTTGACTGAGCACTGAAACGCCGCGGCTTTTAGCTGGAAAGAGTAACCCTCTTCACAGAAAAAGAGAGGTTTTTGCGGGTACATCTCCACTCTTGTTGAGATCCAAATCCCGCCCCCTGCACCATTCTCCCTGAAACATGATGCTTTCTTCAGCAGAAATTTGGCAGCTTCAGTTTTCGTTTGCAGGAAAAAATGCAATAACTCTAACAATATAGATTGTGATTTCATAAACCCTTTATCTATATACGGCCAAGACTATGAATTTTGCTCTCAGCGTCTCCGCTTATTTAATTTTCGGTTTCTATTTGTGCCGTTCTTAGCAATGCCTAAAGGTTTAGATAACAAATTAAATAGGGCACTTAAAACAAAGAAAATTACAGGTGGTCAGGTATGAAAGGCATGGAATTTATCGACCTCAGAAGCGATACCGTTACGTTGCCAACGGAAGAAATGCTTGAAGCAACCAGGCATGCAAAACTCGGTGATGACGTCTATGGAGAAGACGCAACCGTTAATCAACTGCAAGAGATGGCTGCAGAGAAGATGGGAAAGGAAGCAGCTCTCCTAGTTCCAAGCGGTACACAAGCAAACTTGGTATCGTTGATGAGCAACTGCAAACGGGGCGAACTTGTTATTCTTGAATCCGAATCTCATATCTATTGGTACGAAGTTGGAGGAATATCCGCAGTTGCAGGGTTACTGCCGTGGCCAACTAAGAGTTCCACCGGAGCTTTTAGCCCTGCTGAACTGGAAGCCGCCATTAGGCCAAAGAACATTCATTTTCCAGAGCCGACCTTGATATGTGTGGAAAACACGCACAATCGGCACGGCGGAACAATCATAACGCCCGACCAACTGAAGGCAATAAACGAAGTTGCAAAAAAGCATTCTATTAAACTGTACATGGACGGCGCAAGGATATTCAATGCCGCCGTTGGGCTTGGAGTCGACACGAAAGCCTTCACAAAGCACGTTGACAACCTCATGTTTAGCTTGTCCAAAGGATTGTGTTGCCCTGTTGGTTCATTAATTGTGGGAAATCAAGAATTCATCGAAAAGGCAAGAAAGACAAGAAAACTGTTAGGTGGCGGAATGCGCCAAGCAGGCATCATTGCCGCGCCAGGCATAATAGCGTTGGAAAAGATGATTGATAGGTTGAGAACAGACCACGAAAACGCTAAATTGTTGGCTGAAAAACTATCAAAAATCAATGGAATCAAGATTGACTTAAAAAACGTTCAGACAAACATTGTCATTTTCGACCTCGTTCATTCAGGAATAGACTGTGATTCTTTTCTTCTAAAACTTAAAGAAAACGGTATTTTAGCCTTAGCTCAAGCGAAGAATAAAGTCCGCCTAGTAACGCATAGGGGAATAGAAAAGGAACATGTGGAAACGACAGCAGCCACTATTGAGCGAATCCTAAACAGAACCCCACATGGTTAGGTTGCCTTTTCTTCAGGCATTTTGATTTTTCGAAAATAATACCAGAAGAGTGCAATAGACAATAAATAGAGCATACTTGCCAAAAAGAATGGGGCAGCCAATAATCCGATAGCCATTAGATAAGCGCCGATAAAAGTGCTTAAAGCATTGGGTAACCTCCAAAGAGCAGCGTTAATCCCCGAAGCCATTCCGCGTTCATTTTCGTTAACGAGCCCCATAATCATCGATTGCGATAGCGGGCTTGCCATGTTCATGAGAAAAGCACGCACAGTGTAAACGGAACTGGCAACTATATAACTGGAAAAAAGTGGGGTCGCGAACATAAAAACAGTGGATGCCGCTTGAGTAGCAACAATCGTCTTGACTAGACCATGCTTCTTCGCAATTGGCGGACCAGCAAGAGTTGCAACCCCAATGACTATACTCGCCACACCCAATATGGGGCCACTAATAACGTCTGAAATGCCATATTGCAGTCTCAGCCAAGCGGTCATTAGAGGTACCACCATACCCGCGCCGAAGGCAAGTATTGCGCCTGTCAAAACGTATTTCGCCAAGATACTCCTTGACTCTTTGCGAGAACCTTTCGCAGCATCATCGATTTCAGGTTTTTTGGTTTTCTTTTTTCTGCCGGATTCTTTGACCTTTAGCAAAATAACTGTTGAAAAAAGACTAAGAGCAGCTACGGTGACATAGAGCAAGGCATGGCTGGTCTTTGTAGAGAAACCCAATAATTCAAAGATCACAACCCCCGGTATTGCCAAACTCCCAACTCCGTACGCTATGCTTTGTGCAAACCCGTATAGCGAAAAAACGCTGGTTCTTTTCGCAGCCTCTGCTTTTTCTGCTAACAATGCGCCACTGGACGCTGAAAATGCTGCCTCAGAAATTCCTTCAAAAACTGCAGCAACCAGCAGTGCTATCGGATCTTTGGTAAAGGCAAAAATGGCAATTATTATTCCCGCTATCACGTTACCTAAAATGAGCGTTTTCTTCCTACCGTACTTATCTGCGGCTACTCCTAAAGGAATGCTTGCCATGAAAGTTGCTACGCCCATCGTTGTTACAACAATTCCCATAAAACTATAGGACAAACCCTGAACAGAAGTTAGAAAATAGGATATGTCCGTAAAGAACATCCCGTATGCTACGGCTGGCAATACCGACTGATAGATCAGGTATTTTGCCTCTTGTGACAATCCTTGATAGCTGCCAAACACCATTATTCATCCTGATTCTTCTGAGGATCCCATCCATTTCCATTTGCTCGCCTCGAAACTAACGAGGAGAGAATTATCCAAGTTTGAAACGATTTTAAGCGTTTCTACTTTTGTGCTTATTTACCTTTTCAACACCGCCAAAAAACCGTACATCATGTAACGTATATTCGCCACGATTAATTTTGGAAAACCGCAAAAAAGTAGAGATTGAGCGATTTATCGCCAACACAGTAAAAAATCTGACAACCACTCGAGCCACCAGTTGCTATTACGTCAGAAAGTAGAATGCAATAACACTGACTGTTTGCGACTTACTTTGCTTCAAAAAAGCAAAGAAGCTGCTAAGAAACTCAAATGGCGATATCGCCACTAAACTGTGAGTTCGAATCCCACCCCTGCACCAAAATTTGCGAAGACCGTTAATTACTAAATTTGCATGGTTTTTGGCTCAACAGTACAAGTAATGCTGGGAAACTATGTTTTTCTTTTTAGTAAGCTTTAAATTTGTATTACATGTATTACTGGTATAAAGTTGATTGATGTGCAGAAAATCATAGAAAAAGAAGCAATCGTTCCTGTACGCTTCCCTAAGCACGCACTCCAAAAAATTGACGAAGCGGCAAAACGTGTTGGGGCAAAATCCAGAAGCGCTTTCATTAGAGAGGCAACAGAAAAGTATGTTCAGGAAGTTGGCGGCTTAAAAGTCATTGAAATAAGAGAAAACGTCAGTATGGAGGAAGCTAGAACAGAGATTCTGACTTACTTGAGCGAGCACAAGGAGGCTGAAACTTTCGATATCGCCAATGACCTCAGGCTTGACTTAGATCTTACAGTCAAAGTTTTGAAAAAACTGTGGGAAGAGGGAAAAGTAAGTTGATAGGAAAAGAAGTTGGAGACCAACTCAAAGCTGAACAATTCATCTGCGAATGCCGCAGGATGAAAGGTCCAGTTCTCATACACCAAGGCTCACATAGAGCGCAAAGGTACGTTTTAGACGGCCTTCCTGCAGTAGCGATGGTTTCGAAAAAATGGCGACTCAATGAGTAAGACCAACACTCTTCGCAGTAGTTAGGAGGTATTTGTATTAAATGAGTCTGACCGAACACTATGTATTTGTCAAAGAAAAATTTAGGGCCGTGTCACGTAGGCGTTCGTGGGTTCGAATCCCGCTCTCTGCACCATCAATAAAATAGTGGGTTCAGTAATCTAAGACTTTGAAGAATAATACGGTTGAAATGAAAAAGCATGAAGAGGAAAATGAAGCTATTGGCGATTGGAATTGCCATTATGATAGTCTCATCAGGCATAGCAGCATTTATCCTGCAGACAGTTGGAAACAAAAAACCTCCAGCCAGCTCAATTCGGGTGGCTTGCGAAGAGTATTGGTGATGCTGCTTGGGGTATGTTTGTCAACGCGGGCGGCGGTGAAGGCGTGACCCGCATGTAAGGGTCCATTCATGTAGGGGTAGGGGAAAGTCATGAGAACCTTCTGTTTTTTCTGGTCTGGGTCTGCCTCGAACACGTGTGCATTTTCCTATCGGCTACGCCATTTTTCCTCGATTTCTCTGGTGGAGCTTATGAATCTGTTGAATGAACCCAACAGCTATTAAGAGTTACGCTTCCATTTAAGTACTTGATCTGACAAGAAGTTCCATGGGACAGCTAACAATAACAAAAAGGAAAGTCAATCGAAGAACGCAATTAGTTTTTTAAACGACAGAGGACATATATTCAAACCATGTCTTCGGAAACAACAAAAGCGTTAATGACAGACCTCGCAAGAAGAGGCAAAAAAGGACTCGAATTTGCCAAACAGACCCTGCTGATGGAAAAAATGGATTATCTGAAACTTCGTGAAGCACTTGAATACTACTTGACCAACTGGAACGATTTCACACATGCTGGCTTGTTTTCGCTGGCTTGTGAAGCTGTAGGCGGAAACCCAGACGCTTCCGTGCCGATTCAAGCGAGTATAGCCATGATGGCTGCCGCGTTTGACATACATGACGACATCATCGACCGGTCGGAAACGAAGCATTCAGTGCCAACCGTCTACGGTAAGTATGGCGAGGAAATAGCCCTCCTCTTGGGAAACGCATTTTTTATAGAGGGCTTCACGCTACTGACTAATTCAGTTGCAGAAATAGCGCCACCCAAAACGCGGGAGACTCTGCGGGTTCTTAAGACTGATCTGTTTGATGTGGGCAATGCCCACGCCTTGGAATTAGGTTTGAAAGGAAAGACTGCTGGCAAGCCAGCCGAATACCTGCATTTTGTGGAAAAGAAGGCCGCGAGCATTGAAGCAGACATGTGCCTTGGAGCTATTATTGGCGGAGGAACTGAAGCGGAAGTAGAGGCTCTTGCCAAGTACGGTCGGATACTTGGTATCTTGACAACTCTGAGGGAGGAATTTGTTGATATTTTTGAGCTCGAAGAATTGGTCCAAAAGGCTAGTATAGAGCGCTTGCCGATCCCGATAATTTTTGCGATGCAAAATAGAACACAAAAAAACAATATAGAAAAGATTCTTGAAAAGAAAACAATCACAAATGCAGATGCCGAAGCTCTTGTCGATATAATTTTTAATTCGAGAAATGTTAAGAAACTAAAAAAGTATATGGAAGACCTTGTTGCACAGGCAAACTGTCTACTGCATCCATTCCATGCCAAAGATTCACGTAATCAACTTATGTATTGGGTGTCTTCCATGTTGGAGGACTTATAGTGTCTATGGTGGGAGGAATCGAACTGGTTTCTTCTTTTGTGCCTTCACCTTTAATTCCCTCTGTGTATAAGTGTAGAACAGATCGACTACTTAAGATTTTCTGTAGAACAGAAATACAGAATGTTGATTAAGAAATGTTATATTCCGATGCTGACTAACAATTGACAGGCAAGATGGAATAATGGACAATGCTATGAGTATCAACAAAGGAATCGCTTGGAGAGAATTTGCGCCAGCCTTAGTTCTAGTTTCCAATAGCCTTGTCTGGTACGCGTTAGCGTACTCAATGTTCAACAGTCTCATTGGAGAATTACGTCTAGGACCATTCCTAAATAACGTACTTTTTGGAGCTTACTATTTCGCAATAGCTGTTTCCGCTATCCTCGGAGGATGGCTTTTCCCCCGTGCGCGAAAAACTGGACTTGTTTCATGGATGGCTTTAGGAACGGTCATGTCAATTGTACTATTAACTGTGCCCACGAATAGTTTACTCATGAATTTCTTGATTTCGGTCTTCTTTGGAGTGTCGATTGGAATTGGTTTGCCTTCAACTCTGGCATACTTCGCTGATTTAACGCGGATAGAAAAACGTGGACTGCTAGGGGGAATCGCATGGAGTGCCGTCGGTTTCGGGATTCTCATTTTAGCCGTTCTCGTAATTATCGCCGGAACCACACTTGGACTTGAACTGCTTGCCATATGGCGAGTAATAGGTCTTGCTTTCTTTCTTCTCTTATCGAAAGTAAAACAAGAATTTGGAATAGTTAAGCGCTTTGAAGGCTACCGTCAAATTTTGGCGCGGCGAGACATTATTCTGTATTTAGTACCGTGGATAATGTTTTCGATTGTGAACTTCGCAGTGACACCGATTTTAACAAAGTTGTTCGGGGATTTTTCAGCTTTTGCAGGATTTGTTGAGTTTGCCATTACAGGTGTTTTCGCTCTTGTAGGCGGTATATTGGCGGATCGCGTAGGTAGAAAGAGAATTGTTATAACAGGGTTTATTATTTTAGGTTTTGAAAATGCCTTGCTCAGTCTTTTCTATAGCAATCCAATTTCTTGGTATATCTATGTTGGCTTAGATGGTGCCGCATGGGGGATGTTTGCGGCCGTATTCTTCATGACCCTGTGGGGAGACCTATCTGAAGGGTTTGCGAGGGAAAAATACTATGTCTTAGGCGGACTGCCTTACCTTCTTGCCGGTTTCATACCTATATTAATCAATCCATTCGTTGATTCTATCGAACCATATGCGGCGTTTTCCTTGGCAAGTTTCTTCTTATTCGTGGCAGTGTTGCCCTTGGTTTATGCTCCTGAGACTTTGCCCGAGAAAACCATGAAAGATAGAGATCTTAAGAGCTACCTTGAGAAGGCGGAGAAATTAGTTCAGAAGGAAATCGGAAAAAACAAGAAACAAGGCATGGAAAAAACTAAAAAGGAAAACGAAGAGGCAAAGGAAGAAGCTCAAGAAAGCCCTGAGGATGAGGAAGCTCGGAAGTTAGCGGAAAAATACTATTAAGTCAGCGTCGTGCACAATTAAGCCATGTTCTTTCACGTGATCCTCACGACCAATTGTAACTTGCAGTGCAGGTACTGCTTCGGCGAATCCTTGGATGATTTTGACGAGGACTTCAGCGACGTAGAAGTGGATTATGAGTTGCCTAGCAAGGTTAATTACGAGTTAGATTTGCTGGAGAGGTTTTGCCGCAAAGACCCTGATTGCGTTTTAACATTTTATGGTGGCGAACCTCTGCTTCAGGTAAATGTCCTCAAGCAAGTAATGGATAAGGTTGAGCCTAAGCACTTTATGATTCAGACAAACGGTTTGCTGCTTGACAAGTTGGAGCCGAAACATGTTAACCGTTTTCATACTATTCTTGTTTCTATTGATGGTGAAGAAGCCTTAACTGATTATTACAGGGGAAACGGCACCTTCCGCAAAGTCATAAACAACCTCAAATTAATCAAGCACAACGGTTTTGAGGGAGAATTAATTGCAAGAATGACAGTCATGGAGCAAACGGACATCTACAAGCAGGTCCGCTGTCTCTTAGACAACGATGAATTTTCTTTTTCCTCAGTGCATTGGCAATTGAACGCTGGTTTCTGGGGAAACGATTATAGAAGGCGCAACTTTGAACAGTGGACAAAGACAAGCTACATTCCAGGCGTAAAAAGGCTTGCAGAGTTCTGGGTAGATCAGATGGAGGAGAGAGGCGTTGTTTTGAAGCTTTACCCTTTGTTGGGCATCGCCGATTCGCTTTTGCATGAAGAGAAAAATTGTCTCTTGCGTTGCGGTGGAGGCTGGATAAACTATGCCATTCAAACTGATGGCTATATTATTCCTTGTCCAACAATGTGGGGTATGAAAGAGTACTACCTAGGTCACATCGCTGAAACAGATCCATTAAGCCTTGGAAAAATACTCGTAAACAATACGCCTTGCACAGAATGTAATGTTCTTGGTGTTTGCGGAGGGCGTTGTCTCTATGCTAACGTAACTAAACGTTGGAGCGACCAAGCCTACGCTGAAGTTTGCAACACTGTAAAGGGTTTGATAAGATCTGTTGAAGGTCAGTTGCAAAGAATCAGAAAACTCGTAAACAACGGTACGATTAGCTTAGCAGACTTTGATTACTTCAAATACAACGGTTGCGAAATCATTCCTTGAGTCTTGGGACGTCCTCAGCTTTCTTTTTGGCTGCTAGACGCCATCTAAGCTGAACCTGAACTCTCTGGATGCAGCTTAGGCGTTCTAGAGAAATCAGGCTGCGATGGACTGAAGCGTATTCCTTTGATTTATATAACACAATTCTGCCGAAAATCAACTCTGCGATTTCCTTCGTCGTCATGTCAGGTTTAATTTGGAGGAGCTCCATGATTTTCTTTTGATTCTTTGACAGGCCGCCCATTCATAAACACTGAACCCTTCGCAACTCAATTGAGTTGTTTGATAATTATGTTATGTTGCACAGCTTTATTTGTTTTAGTTTTTGAGTGCTGGAAAAGTGCCCACTCTACTCAATCATAAAGCTCAAAGCGCGTCACGAGGACTTAATAGTTATAACTTTGCCATCGGGCGTGACTTTGACTATACTACTGTAGAATTACAAACACCTCTTTTAAGCTTAGTCGTCTTTTGCTGGTTGGATTGTTTTAGCAAAAATTTTACGGGATGTTTGAACATTTGCGCCTAGACAATAATAAAAGATAATCATCTGGATGCCTTTTTTCCTTGGATTACCAAAGAGTTCATAAACTTTATCTAGAAAATAACTTGTCTTGGTTAATCATGGACATGCTTGAAGTAAAAGACTTATCAGTCAAGGTTGAGGGCAAACTTATCATTAAAAACGTCAGTTTCAGCCTTAAAGAAGGCACAAGTCACATTCTCTTCGGTCCTAACGGTTCAGGAAAGACCACGCTCATCAGCACGCTCATGGGGCTGCCCGGCTACGAGGTAGTTTCAGGCAAGGTACTCTTCAGAGGCATAGACATCACCGATAAGGACATTTACCAAAGAGCTCAGCTGGGCATGGTTGTGAGCTTCCAGAATCCCCCTGAAATAACGGGTGTTAAACTAGGCGACTTGCTGAAGCTGTGCTTAGGCAAAGCTGTGACGGATGAGTTTAGTGCTGAAGAGATGAGGCAAATTGAGGCTTTCAGGCTGAATAGTTTCTTGAACCGTGATATTAACGTGGGCTTTAGTGGCGGCGAGAAGAAGCGCTCTGAGATTATGCAATTGATTTTTATGAAGCCTAAGTTGATGCTTTTGGATGAGCCTGACTCAGGTGTAGATGTCGAGAGCTTACGTTTGATAGCGGGTGAGATTGAACGTTATGTTGAGAGCTCGGGGAGTTCTTCGTTGATAATCACTCATAAAGGTGATATTTTGGATTACGTGAAGGCCAGTTATGGCTGTATACTGCTTGAGGGTCAATTTCACTGCTTCACTGACCCGATGAGCATTTACGAGGATATTAAGAGAATGGGCTACGAAGAATGTGTGGCTTGCAGAAGAAGAGCACGTGAGGGATGGAAGAGTGAACAAAGAAAGTGACTTGACGAAGGTCCCTCATAAGATTCTTGAAGAAGCCGAGAAGGCAGGTCTCGAATCAAACGAGCAAAACCGCGCAGGCACATTTTTCCACTTGAACCAAGAGACCGTGACCGCCAAAGTCAATGAGCTTTTTGAAGATAAACTCGAGCTTATGGATGTCAAAGCTGCATTGAAGAAGTACTCTTGGCTTGAAGGTTACATGTGGAAGGTTGTGAGTAAAGACAAGGATGAGTTTACTAAGAAGGTCGCCGAGGATTACAGCGGCGGCTACTTCATGCGTATACTTCCCGGCGCCGAGTTAACTTTTCCCCTACAATCCTGCCTTATGATTTCTCAAAGGAATTTGGAGCAGCGTGTGCACAACATAATCATCGCCGAGGAAGGGTCAAAATCGCACATAATCACGAGTTGCGTTCAGCACTCCAGCGTTCCAAAGGCTTCTCATCTGGGCATTTCTGAGATTTACGTTAAGAAGGGCGCAATGTTGAATTTCACGATGATTCACCAGTGGAGCGAAAACACGTTGGTACGCCCTAGAAGCGGTGCGCAGGTTGACGATAATGCGACGTTCATTTCAAATTATGTGTGTATGCATCCAGTCCGAGACGTGCAGATGTATCCGGTTGCTTATTGCACTGGCGAAGATTCACGTGTTAGCTTCAACAGCATACTCTATGGTCATCAGAACTCGCAGTTGGATATTGGTTCGAAGGCGATTCTCAGCGGAAAGGGCAGCAAGGCGGAGATGATAAGTCGCGCCATAGCTCGTGAGGGCTCCAAAATGATAATCCGCGGCATGATAGAAGGTGACAGTAGCGACTGTAAAGGGCACTTGGAGTGCCGCGGATTGCTCATGGATGACGAGTCGTTCATGCAGTCTATTCCTGAGCTTATCGCCAAGAAGAAAGGGGTTGAGATTACGCATGAAGCCGCAGTGGGAAAGATTAGTGAAAAAGAAATTACTTATTTGATGACTCGGCGGCTATCGCGAGATCAAGCTGTTTCCCTTATAATACGAGGTTTCATGGATGTAAGTATTCTGGGCTTGCCTGAAGCGTTGAACGCAGAGATAAAGAGTATCGTTGATGCCTCAACTGGCGCAACTTAGCATAAATTAAAAACAAAGAGAATGTATGCTTAAAGTTTCTTGTAAACTACATCCTTTTCTTTTACTGGCTGCACCGCTTTTAATCCTATGCTTTGTCCACTTTCAGCTCGTGGGATAGCTTTGCGGTCTATTTGCATGGATTCTACGGTTTGCTCAAAATTGGTTGAGGGCCCTTTGATGAGTATGCGGTCTCCAATGGCTAGAGGTAATGTTAATTCTACTACTGCTACGCTGATTTTGGAGAAGATATGTGTTATGTGTCCGATCTCGATTATGTCTTCTTCTGTCAAGGGTTTTGCCTCTTGCTTATACTATAGTTGATGTCAATAAAAGATTTGCCGTTTTTTATCTAGTAAATAGATTAATTTTTCAGGTTTGAAACATAATGTTGAGAGTTTTTTTCTAAATCCAAAAAACTTCCTTTCAAGAAAACGAACCGTTTTGCTTGCAATTTGAAGATGGAAAATTGAATAGTTATTTTTACCATCCTGAAGTTGCATCGTCACCAGTTTGCTCCAAAGTTTTCTTTTCTTCGTCGCCAATATCTGGAGGTATATTGACTTGATGATGGCTTTCTTCAATTATTTCTCTTTTCTTCTTTCGCTGTCGGATAGTAAATTGACCTTTCTTTTTCTCTTCCTCGAAAACTGTCGCCTCCTAAAAGCTAAGAAAAAAGGGCGCCTGATTAATGAAAAAACGGTTATTTTTTTAGTTTTACCTTCACTGACCATTCAAGCTTGTCTGCTAAGTCTGCTGCATCCATGTTTATGTTGTTGTTTTTTAGGTAATCGGCAAGCATTTGTTCAACTTTGTTCCGGGCGTCTTCAGAATCAAGTTCTTCAACAAGCATTCGTCCAATGTTCTCGCAAATTTCCATTCCTTGCTTGTCATTTATGCTTAGTGTTTCCATAATGTTTTTCACCCTAAGGAATAGCGGGAAATTTGCCGTGTTAACATACGTGACTGTGTAATAACAACAACAAATGGAGCATGAATAAAAAACTGGGGATGTTCGTATGTTTAAGTATGGTTGGGAGACAACTCTTTGACTCGGGTTTCAATGAATTCTGCTACTTTTTGCTCGCTAAATTCTCTTTCGTTTTCTTGCAATTGCAACTGCTCTTTCACTGTGTTCAGAAGTTTAGCAATGTCCACGGGTTTAACCAAATATGCGTCTGCGTTCTTGTTTAAGGCGGCTATGGCGTTCTGCATTGAGGGGTAACCTGTGACCATTATTTTGCGTGTCCGTGGAACAGTGTCTTTCATTAGTTTTAGCAGTTCAACGCCTTCCATGTCGGGTAATCGAATGTCTAATAGCGCGACGTTGTAGGCTGTTTTCTTCGTTTTTTGAACGGCTTCGCTTCCGGTAGCTGCTGAATCAACAAGGTATCCTTCGTCCTCAAGTATAGCTTTTATGGTGTTTCTTATTGTTTCGTCATCGTCGACAACGAGGATTCTGGCATGTTTATCCAAACTTTTTCACCTCCAATTTCTGGTTTTAGTTCAATTGGTAAAGTAATCGTGAAGGTTGTTCCTTTGCCTTTGGCTGTTTTAACCGTTATTGTTTCTCCATGCGCTTCGATGATGCGTTTGCATATGGCTAAGCCGAAGCCCATGCCCTGCGCTTTCGTAGTAAACAATGGGGAGAAAAGCTTTGGCAAGACTACGTCACTGATGCCTGTGCCTGTGTCCGCGAAAGAGATTTCCAAGCTGCCATTTACTTCTTTACTATCAATCGTTATTTTGCCTCCGTTTGGCATCGCATCAATAGCGTTTTTGATGAGATTTATGAAAACGCGTTTTATTTTGTCAGGGTCGACCTTTAGGGGTGGCTCGTTTGGAAGATGGTTTAGAATTTCCACTTTTTCTGGCACTTGCACCATGTCTAAAACTTCAGATAGCAAGTTTCGTGGTGAAGTTTCTTGCAGCTCTAAACGGATTTCTCTTGAGTAATCCAAAAGGTCGTTGACGATTTTGTTTGAATAGTCTACGCATTTGTCGATTGTTTCAAGCATTTCTTTAGCTTGGGCTTCGGAGATTTCGGCGCCTTTCTTTTTCAAGTAATAGGCAGAGTTTTTGATTCCTGTTAACGGGTTACGTAGATCATGACCAACCATGCCGGCTAGTTCGCCAATAGCGGCAAGTCTTTCGGACCTGACAAATCGAAGCTGAGCCTCTTCCAGCTGCTTGGTTCTTTCTTCAACCAGTTTTTCGAGTTTCTGAGAATACTGTGCCAGTTTGTTTTGCAGATTTTTCTTTTCAGTAATATCTACTGCTACCTCTATTGCTGTTTCGACTTTGCCGTCAGCGTCTTTTATTGGTGTTGCAATGAGTTCAACCCAGTATGGATTGCCTTTGATGTCAGTTGAGAAGTATTCATGCGCGTCCCAGCTAACGCCTTCCTCGAAGACTTTCTTGACGCCGCAATCCGGGCAAGGCGCATCTAAAGTGTTGAGCGTTGCGTAACAGAGTTTTCCATCCACGTTGCCCTTGTATTCTCTCATGAACCTGTTCGCCCACAATATACGATAGTCCGGGCTTATGATTACGAAACCTGCACCGATGCTGTTTGCTATTGCCTCCAGCCTAAAGTGCTCTTGTTTTAGCTCCTTCTGCATCCTTTTGTCTTCTGTGACGTCCGCAACTAAAGCGAGCGTCCCTAAACGGTTTCCTTCGTCATCATTAATCGCGGAAGCTGCAATGCTGGCGTAAACGCGAGATCCGTCTTTGCGAGTAAACTCGTATTCAAAATGTCCTTTGGCACCATGCTTAAATTGCCCAAGAAATTGCTTAGCTTGCTCGCTGTTCTTCTCATCAACGAATTCAAAAATGCGTCTTCCGACCATTTCACTTTCAGCATATCCCAACATCTGAGCCATGCGAGGATTAACAAAAGCGGTGCAGTACTCATTATCTAAAGCCCAAACACCTTCCTGGGCAAGCTCAACTAGTTGGCGATATTGCGTTTCGCTTTTCATCAGGGCATCTTGCACTTTTCTGATATCGGTGATGTCGTGGAAAATGTAGTAGAGAAAAGTTTTGCCGCCTAATTCAACTGTCCTCGTAGTTACAAGGACATCCCTGACCTCGCCGTCTTTGGTACGGTGTTTAGTCTCAAACTCGTCTCCTCCTTCTTTCACCATTCTGCTTGTGTGTGCTTTCACTCCGTCGGTCGTTTCCTTGGCTTCGATATCTGCAATGCGGAGTTTTGCAAACTCCTCTTTGGAGTAGCCCAGTTGCCGATTGGCTACATCGTTGAATTCAACCAATGCGGTTGTTTCCGGATTGACTACTAAGACGCCTAATGGTGCCTGGTCAAAAAGTGCATGGTAACGCTTTTCGGCCTCTTTCAGCCTTTGCTCGGATAGCTTCTCTTCTGTGATGTCCCTGAATGTCCCTTGCATCAGCTTCTTTCCGTTCAGCTCCAAAATAGTAGCCTTGACCGCGACATCTCTGATTTCGCCTGTTTTCCGCATAACTTGCGTTTCAAGAGTTTTGGTGTGGTCTTTGATGTGCTGTTTGAAATCTCTTGAAAATTCTCCCTCTATTTGCTCTTTGGAATGAATGATGGATTGATGTTGACCCATCAGTTCCGACTTCTGCCTGCCAACCAACTTTGACGCGGCAGGATTACAGTCAACTATTATGCCCATCTCAGCGTCTGCCACAAAAATGGCGTCCAGAGATTCATCAAACAATTTTCTGTACTTTTCTTCCCTGTCTTGAATCTCCTTAACCTTTTCTTCGACGAGTGCTTCCATTCGCTCAGAATATTCTTTGAGCCGCCGCGCGTTTTCTTTTCTGAGAGTAACGTCATGGAACACGACAAGGTTGGCAGGTTGCCCAGCATAGCTGACTTTTTTTCCTTTTACCTCAACACACCGGTTTTCGCCAGCTTTACCTGTAAAACAAACCTCGTACGGCTCAACATGAGCGCCCTGCAGTCTCTTCTTCAGATTTTCCAAGAGAACTGCTTTACTTTCTGCTGTAACAATATTCAGTTCAAAGAAGGGGTTTCCGATTAATTCTTTCCGGCTTAATCCCGTTACTTCTTGGAACGCATCATTCACTGTCAGGAAATTTCCTTTTTCATCAACTATGGCTGCTGGGTCGGATAACAAGTTCAAAAGAACTCTGGCTTTTCCTCTACTTCTGTAATTCTTCGTGCTCATTCACTAAAACCCCCATTTCCACTTTATCGTCGTTTGCAGCTTCAAAATTCTGCCGCATGAGGCGCACGTACTCTTGAAATGTCATTTCTGGAACAATCCACTTTGATAAGGGCCATCCGTACGTGGGCCACTTACAGGTAACTTCAAGTTTGGCGTGAAGATTTTTCATAAACAGAATTTCGAGGTGTCGTGCTCCTAAACCGAAAATTTGCTCCAGTGCGTTCGAAAAATCACTTAGTCTACTGGGTATTTCCTGTTTTCTAATCTTGAAAAGGTCTTCGAGGTGAGAATAAATTGACATTTTTGCACTTTCTCCTAAAGTAGAAAAAGCTTCATCAATCGAGCTCAGTAGGATTTGTTCAAATTTTTTGCCACTATGATTCTTGTCCAAGTGTTCATCCCAACAAGTGCCTTTTTCTATTTCCACAGGTACCTTGTGGACCTAACTTTTTGAGCATAATTCTAAAATGGGAAGAAGATAGTAAAGGATTATGAATTTCTAATTCTAACTGCTAATACACCAAGTTCTCTTAAACGATTAAGCAAGTGAAATAATGCTGAACACGTTAATCCATCTTTTTTAATCTTGACAATTGAAGCCATTAATCAAGATTATTGTCAATCCGCTCGCTCCAAAAAGTGGCCTCTATTTTTGAATATTCAAAATAAATTTGCAGTCTATATTATAAATTAACAAGCTATTAATTGCAATTTTTTATTTTTTTATCTAATTGATTGGAGAATAAATACAGGCAAAAAACATAGACCCGAGCAAGTAAATATGACTAGACCTACGGAAGAAGTACAAGAATCGACAGCCTATGCTGCAATTATAGACACATCGACCAAGGAACCAATCGACAAAAAAAGTTTACTTAAACTTCTCAAATCGCACCGAGTGAAAACTACATACATTGAAAACTCGGAAATCTCTATGGAAGAAATCATTCCTACATTGAAGAAGGCTAAAGTGAACATACCTGAAACTTTTTTCTGAGAACTAGCTTTTCAATCAGGGCTATCCTTTCTGGAACATTCCCAAATTAAAAAAATATACCAAAGCGAACAAAAAAGCAAGCTTATAACAATTCTACCATACCCAATCGTCAGCAAATACAAAATCATCTCACTAGAAATAAAAAAACCATTCTACTGGGACAAAACCAGCCACGGCGTGTCGAAAGCGACAAAGTCAACTTCATGGTCTAATACATCCGCATCTGGAAAAGCCTAAAGTGAAATATCCTGGGCAACTAAATAAACGGAATGAAGGGGGAAACGCTCTTCATGCGTCAATAGACCGACTTTTACTTGGGAAACAAGACGAACCAAACACCATTATCTACAATAGCTGGATTCGAATAGGTCACAGAGATGGAACGGAGTTAAACTCTTCAGGAAAAGGAAATAAACCTCAGAGCAGTTTCCTCTACATCGCCTCAGGTTCCCGGTCTGCCGTACGGGGCCGTCGTCTAGCATGGATTAGGCTCTCGCTGGAGATATCTCCACTAGCTTTTCTGCGGTTTTCCCTTTTTTTTGTTTTGGCAGCCAGGAGGCTTTTTGCTTGATTGATTCTGAGTGGTTGAATTCTCCTGGTCCTTATGTGCAGTATACTTACTCGGCTGATCCGCGGCTTGTCTCAATTATTCGGCGCCATGGCTTCGCTTTTGATGAGTGTTTTTGGTTTTGGATTCCGAAAACTAAGCGGGGGGGGGGCTGAGCTTCCAATGTTGATGGTTAAGCGTGCTCCTCTATGGACCTACCCAACTAAATCGGTTCCTGCTGAGAAGGCGCAGCGTAAGAAGGCTGCTCAGTTAGGAAATCAGCGTAAGCTTTTGGAGGTATCTGTATGAATATTATTTTTATTCGTCTTGAGCAACCTCTTAACAAATACACTTTCAAAGCGCCTAAAATCAGGAAGTGGGTAGAAGAGCAATGCAGAGAAAAGTTTACTCTTAATTTGTTTGCTGGTCCTACTGTTTTGCATGGTTTTCCAATAATAACAAACGATCTGAATGAAGCATTCCCTACTAGCTACCACATGGATGCTCTTGATTGCGTAAACATGCTCAAAAAAGAGGGCGTAAAGGTCAAGCGAGTTCTTCTCGATCCGCCTTATAGTTATCGTAAAAGCATGGAGTTGTACCAAGGTAAGTATAACAGCCGTTTCAAGCAACTCCTTGATGTTCTTCCTGAGGTTTTGGCATCTGATGGCTGGGTGATTACTTTTGGTTATCAAAGCTCAGTTATGAGTAGAAAAAGAGGGTTTGCCATCCGAGAAATTTGTTTAATCTCCCATGGTGGGGCTCAACATGACACGATTGCTACTGTAGAAGAAAGAATCAACAATTTGGAGGTTATTTCTTGAGTGAAACTGAATCCTACCGTGAAGACGTTGAAACTTTCTGCAGTAAGCGGCGTTGTCAGGTTTTGATTTTACTACGTACATCCCAGGAGCCTACAGGTGGCATGATTACGGGTGTGCCTGATTCCTGCAATTTTGAAGGGGATTGTAGCAAGGGTGCATTGTGCCTTTTGAAAGCTAGGCAAATAACTACGGGGAGGAAACGATGATGGGTCGTTTTAAGTGTTCTAGTGCTTCTTGCGGTAAAACTTTCCTGGTGCCTGCTAAAATTATTACGGAACGTAAGTCGCTTGATTTTACTGCTTCTCGGACTGTGGTTGAGAAGGCTTGTTGTCCGTTTTGTGAAGGCCTTGAGTTTGAGGAGGTTTCTTGATTGAATAGAACTAAGATTGAGTACCTTGATTATACTTGGAATCCGATTGTTGGTTGCAGTGGCGTTGGTTGTGCTGTTGCTGGGGTTTGTTGGGCTAAGGGTCAAGGCAAGCGCCAAAAGCCTCGAGTAGATAGGAACGGGAAGAAGAGAGGCTGCCAGGATTGCTATGATTTTAAGCCTCATTATCATTATGAGCGTTTTAGGCAGCCGTTAGCGGTTAAGAAGCCTAGTCGCGTTGGTGTTGGCTTCATGGGTGACTTGTTTGATTCTGCCTTCAACATTACCGTTCATCAGCAACTTTTCGGTGTTATGGCTCAGGCTTCCTGGCATACTTTCCTCGTGTTAACTAAGCAGTCTAAGAACATGCTTACTTTTGTGGATGATTGGATGTCTCCGCCTGCTAACGCTTGGCTGGGTGTCAGTGTTAACCGCAAGCAGGATCTCTATAGAATTGATAATTTGTTGGCTACTGAGGCGGAAGTAAAGTTTGTTAGTTTTGAGCCGCTTTACGAGGACCTTGGCCCTGTGGATCTGTCAGGCATTGATTGGGTAATTATTGGAGCTCAGCGTAGGCCTACGATTCAGCCTGAGAAAAACTGGGTTGCTAATTTGATTATGAAGGGCATGGATGCTGGCGCCGCGATCTTTCTGAAGAATAACTTGGCTTGCATTAACGAGTTTAGTCGTCGTTTGCAGGAGATCCCGGAGGTAGAGGAGTAAATGAGCGGGAAGGTTTGTCGTAAGAAGGCCAGGCGTGAGGGCCGTTTTTGGGTTTGCGATTGCGGTTATAAGGAGATGGCTTGAGCATGTGGGTTTGTTTGAATGATGAGGGTAAGCGGGTTTGGGGTGATGTCTTTCCAGATGGTAAGGTGCCCGTTTGTTCCATGAATTTCTTCGATGCAAAGCTAGACAATGATCGTTTGGCGCGGGTCGTTATGGTTAATTTTGCTGCTTTGTCTTCTGCGCAGAAAGATGCTGTCTTGAATAAGTTTGTTGATGTGTGTGGCGTTCCTAAGGGCGCTTTGCAGAGTCGCCTGCGTTTGAGAAACGAGATTCTAAAGGATATTTTTTCGATTGGCCTTCCGCTGCGGGAATGTTATACGACTGGGGTTGTGGCTGCTGAGTTGAGGTTCTTCATTTAGGAGCTGCATTTTTTGTCTGAGTCTGGTCAAAGTACAAAAGTCGCGCCTAAAAAGTACAAAGTACAATTTGACACTGAGAAGGTTCGCACTTGGGTCCTTCCGCTACTGCGGAGAATTGACGCTGGAGATTATCCTGCTAAGGCTGGGCGCATCATTGGTTTAAGTCGTCAACATGTCGGGTACTACATCAGGAAGCTTGAGGAGTGCGGCTTGATCCATCGGGAGAAGCGCAGCAACGTTGTTTTTTATGAGCTTACCAATGCAGGTACAAGTCTTCTCAAGTCATGTGAGGGGAGGGTGTTTCCTGGGGAGTTGCATCGTTTGGATAAGTGTCAGGTGTCTTTTGTTGTTGTTCGTGAGGGGTTGTATCCGGATAGGGATTTTAAGAAAGTGGAGATGGTGAATTGGACTGCTCTTCTTGGCTTGGAGCTTGGTGTTAAGGTTCGTCATACTTCGCGTAGTTGGATTGTGCATGTTCCTGTTATTCGGGGTAGGAATCCTGCTGAGGTGTATGGTTTGGCGATGAATTTGGCTAATCGTGTGGCTGCTGCGTTAGGCAAAAAGTATGGGGTTGTTTTGTGTGAGGGCAAGTTTGTCGGTGGCGAAATGGCTGTTGAGGACCCTGTAGCTAAAATGTTTGGCAGGTATTTTTCTGTGCGGACTAAGCAGCGGAAGATTGATCATAGTTTTGGTGAGGGTGAACTTGAGAATTTGGGGAAGGATGCGGTTATTGATTATTTGCAGATGCCTGAGAAAGTTAAGAAAATTGAGAGCAGTGTTGAACGTTTGGCGTATAATGTTGTTAAGTTAACTGAAGCGTTGGGCGGGCTTAGCGACCTTGAGGATTCGAAGCGGCTTGCTGAAGGCCAGAGGAAACTTGGAGATTACGTTAGATGAAGTTGATTTCTGTGCATCTTCCTGAGACTTACATTCGGTTGCTTGATGAGTTGGTTGCTGAGCGGTTTTATCCTAATCGTGCGGAGGCTATTCGCATGTTTATTCGGATTGGGCTTTCTGAGCATGACCGGTTCAGGCCTAAGACGGATTATAGGTCTCCAGGTGAAAAGAAGTTAACTGCTGTTGAGCGGCTTGTTGAGTTGCAGAGCCGGAAGAGTCCGCTTCAGAGAAAGGAGGTTTCTTGATTGATTTACTACGTACATTCTAAGGCACATAAGTGCGGGGTAGCTCAGCCAGGACTAGGGCGCATGGCCCATAACCATGAGATCGAGGGTTCAAATCCTTCCCCCGCAACCAAGACCTGTGATGTACGTGGTAGGGTTTTCTGTGCCCTGTCTGATGTACGTGGTATTGTGTTTTTGGATGTGAATGCCTGTTTAAATTTTTTTAGAGGTGTTTTTCGGGGTGTTTTTGCATGGGAAAAGTCCATGCTTTTGTCTTGGAGGTTTCGATAGTGGTTAGTCCTGATTGCGGGCACTATATTTCTGTTAATGTTGATGGAGTGGATTGCCTTGGCTGAACATGTTGAGCAAGGTTTAGGCGTTGAGCCTGTTCAAACAGCCGAAAAAGTGGCTGAAAAAGTTAAAAAGAAGCGTAGTCAAAGCGATAAAGTTGGCATAAACAGGTATAATCAGCAGTTGCTTAAGCAGGCGTTGGCATGCATTGAGGATATTAAGATGGAGTTACGTTGGGTTCGGCATAAACTTGACAGGTTAGGTGAGGCAGATTATTCTCAGTCTGACGTTGAGCATTTTGCGGTTCAAGACGAGGTTGATAAGGAGATTGTTCAGAGGCTTCTTGAGGTAGGCGTGGATGGGGCGTTGCCTAAGGATGTGGCTGCCGAGGTGAATAAGCGCGGCGGCTACAATTTGAAGTATTATGAGGTAAGTCGCAGGCTGGTCCGGTTGAATAAGCGTTTGCATTTTGAGACTGGCAAGGTGCTGTTTGAGAAGCGTGGGCACAGGTGGGCTTTGACAAAGTTTGCCTTCGAAGTTTATGGCGAATCTGAAAGCGATATCGCTTCACGTGCACCTGAATCAGTAGATTCTGAAGAGGAAAAGGCTTAGAATTGGCGGTTTTTGGGTTTGGGGCTTGTTTTGGGGCACAGCAACAGTTATAAGCAAATTGTTGTGATAGGTTACTACGTACATAGGCAGCCTTGGGAAAAGCGGTAAGTCTCTCTCCCAAGGCGGGCTTGCTGTTTTTCTCAGGGTTGTCCTCTATAATGTTCTTGTGCCGCCGTTTGAGTGGCGTTACGGAAGAGTTTTTATGGTGCATAAACGAAGCAAGGATAAGTTGTTGAAGAGGCAGATTCGCAGGATAATCTATGCGTCAAGTTTTGATGATAGGATTATCTGTGAAACTATTAGTCAGGTTTCTCGGGAAGAGGTCCTGCCGCTTTTGGCTCAGCCTGTTCGCCTCAGTGATGTGCCTGATGTTGAGAAGGGCGAAGTTTTGGTTAATAGTTATGGCCAGGGGAGTTTTCAGCGGTAAAAAGACTGGCTAGCGTTTTGCCGCTATTTTCAGCCAAAAAGTGAGGTTTTACCATGCTTTTGCCACTTTTTGGAGCAAATTTGTCTCAAAACGCTAGTGGGTTGATGGTGGAAAAACGTGAAAAATATGCAAGTTACGTTGAGTAAACGGGTTTCTAATAGGATTTGTGCGTCTCGTAGGATTTTGCATGTTGATACTCAGCGGACGCGTAAGAAGTTGATTGAGCAGTTAGAGGTAGTTTTCTCGACTGCGAGTAATTACGCGCGTGGCAATGTTACTTGGGTAACTGGTGAGGATGGTAAAAGGCGTCCTTTAACGGTTCTTGAGCGTCAGTGGTGGGCGAAAATCGCAGCGCAGACTGCTCAGACCATAAATAACATTGCTAGGGGTTTTGATGAGCGTCAGATTGATGATCAGCTGAATTTGTTGGAGATGATGTTGAATAAAGCTCCGTCAGCGAACCAAGTTCCAGCAGCTTCTGGACCAGAAAAAGCAGAGGGAAAGCCGGCAGGCGCAGGCGTTGGCCAAGGCGCAGCCGTTGCAGCTTCCTAGTGATCCTGTCGAGTTTGCTCAGTCACTTTTCGGTTTTACCGCGAAGAGTTATCAGGTTGAGCTGCTGCGGGATAAGAGTAAGCGTATTGTGGTTCGTTGGAGTCGGCAGGCTGGGAAGACCACTTGTATTGCTTTGCGGGCGATTTGGTTTGCATGTACGTATCCGAATACTTTGACGTTGATTGTTGCTCCTACTTTGCGTCAGAGCATGATCATGAGTGATCGCATCCAGGATTTCTTGGCAAGTGTTCCGAAGGATAAGCGGGATTTGATTGTTGAGAAGGCGCAGCGCACTACGATTCGCTTTACTAATGGTAGTCGGATTGTGGCTTTGCCTAATAGTCCTCAGCTGCTCCGTGGCTACACTGCTCATCAAGTACTTCCTGATGAGGCCAACTTTTTCAAGGATGATCAGTTGGTCTTCTATAGTGTTATTTATCCGATGCTGTCGACTACGGATGGTACATTAATCGCGAGTAGTACTCCTTGGAATAAAGACAGCGTTTTCTATAAGATGACTCAGGCGCCGGAGTTTAGCAAGCATACTATCACTTGTGAAGATGTTGTTAAGAGTGGGTTGTGTAAGCAGAGTTTTATTGATGAGATGCGTTCTCAGTTGCCTGCTGAGCGTTTTCAGCGGGAGTTTATGGCTGAATTCGTTGAGGACGTGGACGCTTGGCTTACTCAGAGCCTTATTGTTAACTGCATCGAAAGTAATTTGCAGCCTCTTGATTTTCAGGCCTTACCTCAGGGCGAGTTTTATGTCGGCGTTGATTTTGGTAAGGAACAGGATTTCAGTGTGGTCTTAGTGTTTGAGAAGCAAGGGCATGTGTTGCGGGTGATTCATGTTCACCGTTTTCCGCTTAAAACTGAGTATGCTAGCGTGATCGGGTATATCAAAAGTCTTCAGGACCGTTGGAAAACGGTTCGAGCTGTGTATGCAGATGTTACCGGTGTTGGTAATTATATTGTTGAGGATATGGTTCACAGCGGGATCCAGGGCGTGGTGGGCGTAACTTTCACGGTTCAAAGCAAAGAGGAGATGGCTACTATTATGCGGGAGAAGATGCGTGGTGGCGAAGTGAAGATTCCTTATGTGCCTTCTCGGCGGATTGAGGATGTTGATTTGACGGCTGAATTGAACATTGAAAAGTACGAGCTCATGAAGACAGGGCACTTGCGCTTTAGCCATCCTGAAGGCGGTCATGATGACGTCTTTTGGAGCATGGCTTTGGCGTGTTATGGTGCTGCGCGGTCTCCGTTGCCTTCCTCAGGCGTTGGCATCGCAGTGATTAGGAAAAAGGAAAAAATAGTTGATGATGATTAAAATGGAAAAAACTTTGTTGTCTGCAAATGCGAAGGACGAGATCGTTAAGGTTCTCGGGATTGAAGTTGCAAACGTGCGGATGGGTAAGTTGCACGTGAAAATTAACGGTGTTGACTTGATGCAGGACATGGTTTTGGATGACTTGCAGATAACTGCTGATGTTGAAGAGAAGAAAGAAGAGAAGAAGGAAGCTTAACGTAGATGCCGCTTAGAAAAGATTTGTCGCTGACGATGCCTAATCCGTTGCGTAACGTACCTAACGAGATAGCGGTGGCGCAGCGGGAAAGAGAGGTTCCTGTTGCTTGGCGCGGCGACTGGAATCTTATGCAGTACGTTAACAACTACACTTTGAAGGCTGCTGGCATAGGCTTTGTTTCAAGTCCTTATACGTCACTTTGGGATAGGATTTGGGGAGTTACTCCAATCGAGGATTTGCCGAAGTACAAGGCCTTATACTCGTTTGTTCCATACATTCAGTCTTCCATCGATGTGCGCGTAAATCTTACGACATCCAACGGGTTCGTGCTTGAAGGCGGAACCGCGACTTTCAGGGATTTTTTGGAAGAATGGATTGAGTCGCATGATATACTCGCTACTATGCGTAGTGAAGAAACAGATGCGTTAGTTTTCGGTACGAGTTATACGGAGCCGTGTATGGATGAGGATTCAAGCCGTGTGGAGTGGCTGAAAACTTTGGATCCGTGTTATATGCGGGTTCGTCAGGATTGTTTTAAGAACATTTTTGGTTATGCGCAGCTTACTTCATACCCGCCGGTTGTTTTTGATCCTGAGGAAATTTACAGGACTTTGAATGGGGTTAAATCGTGGATATGGGAAAATGCTTATGGGACTTCTGCTTTGCGGTCGATTTTGCATGTTCAGGCTTTGCTTGATGATTTTCAGGTTGACATGGCTAAAATCATGAAGGTTTACACGAAGCCTATGCTTGTGCTTCAATGCGGCGGAGACGGGCGGCCAGGTGAACCTTTGCCGTGGAGCGAAGAGCAAATACAGGAGCTTTTAGCTGAAGTATCTGCACGTGAGCAAGGTACTGATTTAGCGGTTAAAGGGGACGTTAAGGTTACGGCTCAGGGTTCGATGACGCGGGATCTTAAGGCAGAGTGGTGGCTTGAATATCTTGAGCGTCAACGTGGTGCTCAGTTAGGTGTGCCGAAGATTTTTCTCGGTGAACTTGAAGGTTCGAATCGTGCGACTGCGGATATTGTTATGCAGGAATTCATCACTCGGTTGCGTATGCGTCAGAAGCATAGGAGCGGTGTTTATGAGACGCAGTTATTTCCGTTGATTTTGCGCGGTGATTTTCCTGATAGCTTGATTGTTCCGGATAAGATTCCTAAGATTAAGTGGAAGCCGATTTGGGAGCCTCCGACGGACATTAAGATGTCGCGTGTCATCGACCTGTACAATAATTTGTTGATGGGCGATAAGGAAGCTCGTGCTGAACTTGGCATGTCAGAAACTGTTGAGGGTAATTTGAAGCCTCAGCAGCCGACGCCGGCGCAAGAGCCTCCGCAGGGCCAGGATGATTCGCTTAACCGTTTTGATGTCTCTCGAGAACCAATGCAAAAGGCCCCAGGCATGCCTGTGAAACTGGTTAGGGCAAGTAATGGAGCTGCGTATCTTGTGCGAGCTTTGCCTTGACGCGGTTAACGCTGTTATGGCGGTTGAAAGTTTTGAGGCAGCTGTTGTTGACCCTAACATAAAATTTTCTACGTGGCTATTCGTCAATTCAGGCAACGTTAACACGTGCGAAAAGTGCGATGAGTATAGTGGCGACACGTACGAGTTGGAAGATCCTGATGATTTGTTGGATATTTTTCCGTTCGGCGTTTGGGTTGATGAAGATACGTTCGCTTGTAACGTGCATCTAAACTGCGTTTGCTATGTGGTCAGGCAATCGGACTACAAAAAAACTTAAGGGAACAAAAAATTATGGAATTAAAATACGATGTTGACGTTAAGGCAAGCCTTGATGAAATCCAGAAAACCATAATCATCGAAGGCGAAGCTATCGACGTTTCTGTTAATAAAAATAATTGGATGGTGCCGCCGGAAGACTTGGATTATTTTGTCTCAACTCTCCAAGGTGCCCAGCTTAGAATAGACCATGGAACTGACGTTACGGATGTTAAGGGCTTGGTTAGGAAAGCTCGGCGTGACGGAAACAAGGTTTTGTTTGAGGCTGAAGTTTCCGGTGACCCGGTGCTTTTGACGCAGATTGAAAAGAAATATTTGACTATGGTCAGCCCGAAAGTGGTTTCTGACGAAATAGTCTGTAGTTTGTGCAGTGGCAGAACCAGAGACGATAACATGGTTATGGTTCACTTATGTGCTGGCGCTTATGAAATCGTGCATAAGCCGCAGTGTGTTGAGCTTTCAATTGTTGCGGAAGGTGCATATCAGAACAGTAAGTTTCATCCTAAGGGGTTTGCTGCGGCGATGGATGAATCACAGCGTAAGGCACTTATCGCGTCTGTTTGCGAGTGCGCGGATAGGTCGAAGTGTCCTTGCGGCATTAAGGAGCTTAAATCAAAGGTACAACTCGGCAAACCCGAGTTTAACCAAACAACAAAAAATGGAGAAAAAAAACAAATGAGTGCAAAACCAAATGAACCACCAGAAACACCGAAAGTACCACCACAAATTCCACAAGCACCAGCAAAAGCTGGTACAGAATTGACATACGACGATTTTGTGCAGGAATTACAGAAGAACACAACGCAAATCATGGACGCATGTAAAAGCGCAATCGCGGAATCGGCAAAGAATCTTGAAGCGAAGCTGGAAGCGAAGCTGGAAGCAAAACTGGAAGCAGACGTTAAGGCGGCAGTTGCATCATTGATGCCTAAGCCTAAGCCAACAGGCAAAGGTACCACTGGAAGCGTAAACAGTTTGCCAGGACTGGATGATGCTCAGAGGCTAAACAATATTTTCGCTAGAAAAGGTAACTTGCAGAAAGCAGGCCTTGAATTAGCAGCTGCAGCGAAGCGCATGAGCGGCTTAACCGCTGACGTGACGCACAACGAGGAGGAAGAATAAACATGGCTTATTTTGAAGGTTCAGGACCGAAAGTTATTCCAGACCTTGAGCAGACATTTCTTGCAGATACAGGCTACACGTCGCCGGCAGTAGGAGACCCAGTCTATATTTCAGCGGATAACGCAGTTAGCAAATGCACAGGCGCAAACCCTGCGTTCGTAGGCTTCGTGCAATCTGTACTTCCACCTGACACATTCGGCAATAAGCTGCTTAACGTGTACGTTTTTGGCCATAGACTCCGATGCAAAAACACTTCAGGCGGAGCTCTTAACGCAGGCGACGTAGTTACATCAGGCAACGCAGGCATCTCGAAACTCGCTGCAGTCACAACTCTTGACGCAGCATGGAGTACGACCCCAACATTGCTTCTTGCAGCTATCAACGCTCAGATGAACCGAAGGGGCGTTGTGGTCGTGGGCGGAGCAAACAATGCCCAAGTGCAGATAATCTTCGGATAAACACAGGAGGAAACAAAAAACATGAGTTTTAATGAAGATGCATTAGCATTCGTTGACTCGGCAGCCATTCAATACCCAGAATTGCATCAAGTAATTCTTGAGTTGACTATGCCAAACCTGATTACCAAGCGCTTGTTTACTGATGACGTTTTGAAGTCGGGGCGAACTAAAACTTACGTGAAAGAGGTAGGTACGCGAAGTACAGGGATCAGCGAAATCGCGCCTGGTACTGCAGTTCCAGTTGACTACACGCCACTAAGCTACGTTACAATTAGTCCATACAAGCGCGGCGAAAGCGTTGAGATACCTAAGGAAGTCGTTGAAGACGTCGATCTGCCCGTTATTAATCAGCAGCTCAAAAGACTTGCGAGACGATTGGCTTTCCAAATCGAGTTAGATTGCATAACCGTTATTGGCTCAGCGTGTCCAGGAGCTAACAGTAATGCTTGCACAGGCAAAACCATAACTGTTACAGGCACAGAGTTTACGAAGGCAGGCACGCCTGGTATGGAAGATTTCAACGCTGCAGAAGCGTTGATAAATAAAGCTGATTTCCTGATGGATACGATACTTTGCAACCCGCTACAGAAACGCGATATCAAAAATTTGCCGAACTACAGCTTATACCATGATGTCATTAGCCCGATTACTCAGAAGCCGATGCAGATGCTTGGTGAATGGGAACTTTGCTGGAGCAACGTTATACCTGCAGGCACAGTTTACTGCATCAGCACGGGCAAGAACCTTTCCGCTGCTTACGCCCCACTAGGATTCTTCCTAGTTAAGCGTCCACTGACAACCGATGTAGAGCTGCTCAAGAGCAAAGAACTCGTTAAGCCAATTTTGACAACAAGGTACGCGCCGGTAATCACGAATGGTGAGTGCATAGCAGCAATTACAGGCTGCGCAACAAGTTAGAACGCAACAACACAAAATTTAATCTATTTTCTTTGCCTCAGTCTTTTAAGTCTGGGGCCGTAAAGCCGGCTTAACCAAAACAAAGCATTATGAGATTTTAAGTTTATGGCCATGGGGCACTATGAAATTGCCGTGCCAAAAGGTAAAAAAGTACGTGAGACATACGGCGTCATTAAGAAGCTTGAAAAGTTTTTCAGCGGCTTCATAACCTGTTGGGGCCGTAAAAATGCTTTTTGTGATAGTCGCATTAGCTTATGCTTGCCATGTATAAAGCTGCGTTTCATATTTCGTTATGGACGTTTACCGTATAGCTTTGGCATAAACGTTAAAGACGGCGCGTACTATTTTTACGCTGAAAAACGTTTTACGTGTACATACGCTCTTTTCATGAGTTTTAAAACTCAGCGAAGATGGAAAAGCATTGAAGATCAATGGATAGCTTCTTTGAAGGTTCCAAAACTTCTAAAATCAAGATAATCAAAATTTAAAAGACGATGTTGATGAGTGAAAGTTTTAGTCCTGGCGGGTCAGTTGCCAAAATACTTACGTTCAGAGATCAGAATGGAAGTTTGTTTGATCCGACAACTGTTTCCGTAATAATCATAAACCCAAACGGAGAAACAGTTGCGACGCAAAATCTTTCTAATTTGACTAAGAAAAGCGTTGGGGTATATCAGTTTTTGTATAGTCTTGCCATCGATGCTCTTACCGGCTTGTGGATGGTTCAGGTTACTGGAATGCTTTCCAATTTCACGCAAGTTAAGGATTATCCTGTTCTTGTGGTGGATGTGGCGAAGGCTGGCGCCGCTGTTTACGCGGATGAGCGGGCTGTTGTGAATGCGTTGCAGATGACGTTTGATGTGGCGTCTAAGACTTTTATGGTGTTTGGGCTTCCGATAGCTCAGGTTGCTGTTTTGGCGCATATCAGCTTTGCTAATGGGTACGTTGATAGTTTAACGGGTCAGGTTGATCCTAAAAGCAAGAAGTATCGTGCTTGTGTTCAGGCGGCGGTTGCTTTGGCGTGCCGTAGGGTTTTAATCACTGCTTCGGGCGGTGTGTTGCAAGGCGCTTTTGACTACCGTCTTGGTGACCTTTTAGTGACCCGGGCTAACGTAACTAAGGAAGTTTACGTTGCTGCAATACAGGCTTTTGAATCAGAATTCCACGGAGCCTTAGTGAATGTTGCGACAGTCGCGAAAATAGGCGAATGTAAGCTTGCGAGTCAGGTTCCGCAGAAAAGACCGTTAATGGTCGATTAAAGAAAAACAACGAGTTGGTTTGAGATGAGTGTGAATGAAGAAATAGTCGTAGTTAAACTTGTGCTGGTTAATCCGGACGGCACGCAAAAACAGTTGAGTACGGATGCTAATGGAAATCTTAACGTCGCGGTTGCGGCGGTTCCTTAGGAGGTGAATTTGATGAGTGGAAAAGAAGTTGAAGTTGAAGAAATTGAACTTGTTAATCCTGATGGATCGATAAAACAGTTACGCACAGATCCTAATGGAAATCTTCAAGTTGCTATTGCTTCGCCCGGCGTATTAAATAACCTTGCGCAAAACCAGATTTTGAGTGATGCTACGCCTTTTGCTGGCGCAAACGTTGCTGCAATTAAAGCAAAAACCGATTTACTTCCTGCAGACACAGCTACTCAGCTTGATACTAACATTCCAGCGGTTAAGGCTAAGACGGATTTGATTCCTGCTGGGCTCGTGGCCTTGTTGTATGCTGCTGCTGGTGGTCCTTACGCACTTAGCGATGTCGTTCTGTTTTCACATGATGCTGAAACGAGTCATGATACACCAACGTACGTTAAAGTTAAGGAAATCAATGTTGGCTACTTAAGCGGCACAATTCGCACAGCCTTTAGCTTGAAAGCTCCAGCTGAAGGTCACTGGGTGGTTGGGCGCATATACAAAAACGGCGTAGCAATGGGTAACGAATGCGGCCAGAGCGGCACAGACTATTACGAATACGTTCAGGATTTAGCGTTTGCTAAGAATGACCTTTTGCAACTATATGTTCTTAATTCAGATGCTGGATACCCAGGATTAGTGAAAAACTTCCGCGTAAAAGGCACATTCCTTATTCCGCAAATGCCGGCTGTTACACTGTAGCTTCCTTAGTTCCTTCTTTTTTTTTCTACTACGTACATTCTAGGTCCTTGGCATGTACGTGGTAAAGTGCTAGTTTGAGGGCGCCGTTATGCTTTCGCATTAATTCGCATTAATCAAAATTGGAGTAAATGAAATGAAGTTGTTGGAGAATCAGCGTAACAAGTTGGGAAAGTGCCTTGAGGATTACCGTTATAAGCGGTGCGGGTATCTTCATGCGGCACAGTTTGTACATAATAAACCGTTGAAGCAGTGCTATCGTTGCCACGATGTCGGCGTTAAAATGTAGGTGATTGAAATGGACTCTCTGATCTACTATGTTTTAGTAAGCCTCTGCGTTGGAGGGCTAACTTACACTTTTGGTAAATTCGCTTTTAAGCTGAAGAGTAACCCGCAGATTGAATTCAACCGCACCTACCTCCTGACGATGCTGCTCTCGATGGTCGCAACCGTGGCGTTGACGCCGATCTTCTTCGTTCCCGGCCTGCACGTGCTCACTGACGCGTTTACGGCTAACGGCACGGTGTTCGCCGTGGCTCTTGGTTTCTGCGTCGGGTTTACTGCAAACGTCCTGGTTAACTGGCCTGTGACCTACCTGGTAAACAAGGTTGCGACGTATGAAGCGAAGCTTAAGGCCTCAGCGGCTACCGCAACACCGCTGCCGGGCACGCTGGTAACTGCGGCTGCACCTGCAAAAAGTCCGATTAACGTGCACCGTTTGCTGGAAGCTATTGTGATAGTTATTCTTATCGGCGCATTAATCGGGGCATCCGTGTTCGCCGTAGTGACTTATCAGGCTTCGATAACTGGGACTGGAAGCATAACAGGCGTAGGCGTGACGATATACTCCGATGCTCAAGGACAGGTGAACCTTAACGCGATCAACTGGGGAAACGTTGCGCCAGGCGCTTCGATTTCAACGGCAATATATGTTAAAAGCACGAGTAACACGCCTATAACGCTGTACCAGGCTACTGCGAACTGGTCGCCGCCGTCGATTTCAAGTGCTCTCACGTTGACATGGGACTACAACAACGCCACTCTGCAGCCAGGTAACATTGTCAAAATAAACTTGACTTTGGCAGCATCAACAGCCGCGCCTGCGGGAACAAACTTCAGCTTCAACATGATTATAACGGCTACGGGCTAGCGGTTAAGAAGTTTTATGGCTGATGATGAAGAGCCGTGTTATTTCGGCAAAAATGAACTGCACATCCACAAATGCAGTGAGTGCTACGCGAAGATTGTGTGTGCTAAATCTAAACAGTTTGAAGATTAACGGAAGGACTTCCCGAGGTGAAGTTTTTTCCATAGTTTACCATTTCACAAACGATTTAAAAGTGATATATGATGAAAGCGTTCAAGCTAGTGAGAAGGTATCTTCCTACAAATGATATTGATTTGCTTCTTGTCGGAGTAACCTTTGACGATGGGACAACAGTTGTGCAGTTTCCTCTGCCGAGACCGAATCTCGGTGTTTTCAAGTCGTTCAAAGACTTCAAGAAAGCTTACAAGAAACTGTTTGACCCTTGTCAGAAAACTGAACTTATTCAAGTAGATGTATGATATGGTAAATTTGAATACTCTTGTGCATCACGTCTGCGAGAAAACAGGGGATATTCACATTCCCGACGTCGCTGCTGTTTACGCGCAGATTATAGCTGCTAACGATGGCAAATACGCGAACATTCTTTTGCTGCCTGAGTATAACGGGAATGAGGTTTTTGCGGATTTGCTCGCTTGGCTTACTGACAATTTTGGTGGGCCGACGGGTATTCCGATTATGTTAACTGTGTTTGAGGGTGGGCCATACGCTGACCATGTCGTCACGCAGTTGACCGCAAACCAGATTTTGCAGGTTATGGCGGTAGCGAACGTTAAATGGCTTCGTTTTTTTGAGGTTAAAAGCTGGTACTTAGCGCATAGTCAGACGTTTCCAACTGCTTATGTTGCAACAATTCTCGCCTTCTGCAGAACAAATAACTTGAAAGTGTTCTGGACAGAGTATAAGGTTGATCATGTTTTTCAAGATATTCAAGGGTACATCGCTGGATTCGAGGATATTGTAACTGTCGGCTTTTCAACTAATTCGGGTGAGCTTGAACCTTGGGACGGCTTTAACCTCGTGAAAGGCTTGTTTACGCATTGGGGCGGAAGTGTCCAGAGCTGGTATTGGGAGACGCGGCATAGGCTTCCTGAACTCGCTGCGGTGAATGATCCTCAGAACATGCCTGTTTCCTGGTTGATTCGACATGCATGCCTTTGCAGAAACATTGGTGCAGAGGTTATCCAGTTTGAGCCTTACGAGTACTTCTTCGGCAAGATAGACGGAAAAGCAAGTCAAAGTTTAGCGTTTCTGCATTATTACTTGAATTCGGCGATGAGCGCGATGCAGGGCAGCACTGTGATTTTGCAGACGTTGATGGGCGAATGGCAGTATGGTCCTGATAAAACTGATATTTTCTGGAGTAATAACCCGATTGAATTTGCGTTTGGCGCTCAACCACCGGCTCCAGACTTTTTCAAGATGAAAGAGAAAAATGCTGTTTTCTGCTACAGCTTGGGCAGTTCAAGTCTGACGCGTAAGCTGTGGCTTAAACTTGAGGATGTGGCCGTACAAGTAGTTGCTAAAGCTGCCGATACTGCTATTGGCGATAACGTTTTGAGGCGTGAGAGTTTGAAAGCGGAGGTTGAACGCATAATCCACATGTACGACGTTCTTGCGCCTCTTTGGAATACCGAATACACGTACGCGAACGGCTCGCCTTGCAGGCGTAGAATTCCAGGTATAGGCGACGTTGTGATCAGCGCCGAACAAAGCCAGGGTGAAGATTTCAACCTTGCGCGGACGTTGATTCAGGTTAAGTGCAAGTTTTATCCAAGGAGCATAGTCACATCACAAGTGTGATAAAAAATGGAGGAAACAAAAGAAAATGAGTGGATATGGAGCAGATAAAGCAAAACTATACTACATTAGCGAATCAACGTACGGGAGGATACCAGCGAGTCCTGTAATGTCAGGCATAGAAAACGTTGAAGACGTTGAACCTTCAGTTAAGGCAAGTCTAATTAAGCTTCGAGGCATCGGTTCAAGAGATTTGACGGCGATAAAAAAGGGTTTGAAGCAGGTAGATTTGAAAGTAGTCTATGCTTTGCCAAGTGACAATCCTACTAAGTTTCTAAACTACGTCATAACGCTTAATCCGTTCACTGCTGAGCTTATTTACCTAAACGCTGGCGGTCAAATTGTTGACCTGCGTCACACAGGCTGTATCTCGGATAAGGCGGTTGTTGAATGCAGCGTTGAAAACGTGATTAAAGTAACTAAAGACATTATTGCACAAAACTTGGATCCTGAAACCGCGAAGATTACAGGAGCGACTTATGCGCAAGACGGTGGCGCAGTTGCGTTTAATGAAAGTTACGTGAGTAAAGGAGCTGCAGACGGTAGCAATCAGGTTGTGCTTGATACGGTGACTGATTGGAAGTTCACCGTTGAAAACAACCTTAAACGGGTGTCTGTTATACGGAAAAACAATTCGAGTTTACTAACTGGAACAGCGGCGGCTTCACAAAAAGTTGTTCCGGTTGTGAGTGGCGCGTTATTCGCTGTTGGTGACATGGTTAAAATTCAAGATGACAGTGCCGCTGAATGGAACACGATTTACTCAATTGCAACTAATAGCTTGACTATGGTGAACAATTTGGCTAATACTTACACTGTTGCCGCTAATGGGTACACTGAAGATTTAGTTTCTGATTTGCTTAAGTATTTGCAGGAGCGCCACAGGGTTTTAACTGGCGAATTAACCTTAGACTTTGAAGATATGATACAGTACCTGGAAGTAACGCACGACTTTGAATTCAGCTTGCAGTTTGGCTTGGGCGGTACGAGCAACGCTTTATTTACGCATTGCAAGTGGGATAGCGTTACGTCTCCAACAAAAACTGAAGACCTTATTTCGGTAAAAGCGCCGTTTACAGCACAGGAAATAGTCATTACTTAAGGTGATTGGAAATGCGAACTGAAAAATTAGAGTTAGACGGTAGATTCGGTGCTGAGTATCAGGGCAAATACGTTTTTGGCGAGATCAGTTGGGCTAAGCGTAGCCGCATCATTCAGAAGTACACGAAGTACAGTCAAATGACTGGTCAGGTGCAGAGCAGTGATTACGTGGCTGTTCAAGCGGAAACTGTAATGGCAAGCCTTAGGGAGCAGCCTGAGTCTAAGCCTGTTACGCTTGAAAAACTTTTGAGCGAAGAAAACGGTGTTCCGATTGGCTTAGGCGAATTGTTCGCGAAACTGGTCAATAAGCTTAATGCGGTTAACGTTGAAGAAGCCCGTTTTTTATCCGAGCCATCCGAAGCGGCAAGCCCAGCCAAGCCTTAACTGAGTATCGTTTGTGCAAGGAATTCGGCTGGACAATACTGCAACTGCGGCAGCAGCCAGCGAAAGCAGTCAGCATGTTTCTTCTCATTTTGAGTGAGCAGGATAAACAGGTACAAGCCGAAACGGAAAAGGCTAAGAGGCGTTAGCATTGAGCATTGAATTTCAAGTTACCATTAAGGGCATGGAAGAATTTGAAAGTAAAATGGGTGCCTTAGATGCGGATATGCAAGATCATATTAGCCAGGCGCTTATGCAGACTGCGCAGGAAATTGTGCTTCGTGCGAAGCAGCTTGCGCCCGTCAAAACTGGCAGGCTTCAAAGTAACATTTACCCTCAGGCAATTGATAAGTACACGGTTAAAGTCGGCTGCTACGTGCCCTATGCGCTTTTTCAGGAGTTTGGCACAAGACGCATTATGCCGCGTCTTTTCTTAACGCGTGCGCTGCAGGAAAATGCGCCTAAACTTGTCTCGTTCATGAGTTCGGCTTTGCAGCAGGCTGTAGAGGAGGCTTCAGTATGAGTATGGGTGAAATCTTTGTAACGATTCGTGCTGTAGATGAGGCTACGTCGCAGTTTGCGGAGATTAGTAGTGGCGCCGCATCGATGGCTGCTGCTGTTTCAGGTTCACCAGTGACTCTTAATGTGGAGAATTTGGCTTCTCCAGAAATTAACCAGGTGGCGGAAGACGCTGCAGCAGTTAAGGCTCAGGTTGAGGCGTCGCCTATAACGCTTACTTTTGCACCGATTGTACCGCCTGTTATTCCGCCGATTGATGTTTCAAGTTTTGAGAATGCTAAAGTTACATTTGGTGAAGTTGGCGTAAGCGCGACTGAAATGGGCGCCAATGTTGAGGCTGCTGGAACAAGTTTTGACGATTTGGGAACCCAGGCTGAAGCGACTACGGTTAAGCTTACGACTGTTGCCAGGGGTATTAGCAGTGTTAGCAGCCTAGGCTTAGGCATAACTACGCTGGGGACTGATTTTGGCTTTCTTGATTCGCAGTCAAGTAAGTACGTGCGTGATGCTCTTGCGGTGGTGACTGTTGTAAGTTCTGTTGCTCGCATGTTAGGTTACGCCACTGTTTTTACGCAGGGCCACACTGCGTCGATTACTCTTAATTCTGGGGCGCAAACGGCTAATGCTGCTTCAACTGTTGCTGCGACTGGTGCGACGGAGGGTCAGGCGGCAGCAGTAGCGTTGGATACGTCAACGGAGACGGCGAGTGCGAGTGCGAACCTAGCTTCAAGCATTGCCATGGGCATTAAAACGGCGGTTACGTGGATTGCCGTCACAGCGGAAAATGCTTTGAACATTAGTCAGGCTACGTTTTTGGCTTTGACTGGCGTGGGCATTGCGGTTGTAATTGCTGCGGCGGCTGCTGTGGCTTATTTTGCTAGTCAGATGAATTCGGCGGCGTCTAGTGTTCAGAATTTCAATTCTTCTGCTGCTGCAACGCCTGGAGTTATGAGTAATATTCAGAGTGGGGCTACGGCTGGATTGCTTCGTCGGGGTATTGAGTAAGTAGGTGAAATCGTGAGTGCAGTTTTATACGCTGCAATCAACATTTGGCGATTTTTCAAAAGGAGAGTTAAGGAGGTGAAAAATTGGATACATCGATACTTCAAACTATCTATAGTATTGTGGCTTTAATCGGCATTATAGTTTACAGCTTATCGGGTTGGCAAAAAAGCGGTGAGCCCTTTGACTTTGGCAAATTCCTTAACAGCTTAGTTACTTCGGGCATTATCAGCGTTATTACGGCAGGCGCGGCTCTCTATACAATAGGCTTAAACATCGTCGGCTTATTAACTGCTTTCTTCTTGCCTTGGGGAATCAATACAGCAATTATTCATAGTGTAGCAATGGTAAGCCTAAAACCAACAGCGACCCCAACGTGTCCTTTGACGGGCACGAATAAACCGCCAACAACCGAAGTAACAGCCACACCAACAACACCAGCCATTTGATAACTATTATTTTTAAAAAGCTGATCCGTAGTCTCCTTTGAGTCTTTGGAAAGTAAGACGATACCTGCACGTTTTTTGTGTTGGCAGGGACAAAAAATGGGTCTCAGCAAAATTGAATATGACCTGTTAAAGGAACTGAACGCTAATCTCAAAGTATTTAATCAGCAAATGGACAACTTGCTTCGATTAAAAAGTGAGCTACCGAGGATAATTCCTACAAGTGGAGTATTAGATACGGGTACTTTGCTTTCTTTACCCGACCACTTACGCAAAACCGCTATGACTATTCTGCAGGGAAGACGAATGAGTGCTGATGACGTGTCCAAGAAGTCTAAACGAGCTCGAGCATTAGAAAGCGCGTATTTGAACCAATTAGTTTGCATGGGTTTCTTACGGAAGGAGCGTAAAGGCAGAATAGTATCTTTCTTTCTTAAAAACGAGCAGGCTTAACCATAAATGCTTAAGCGAAAAGCACGTATCAAAAAATTTATTGTTGAAGCGTTAAGGCTTCACCACTCATTAAGTAGCATGGCATTGGCTAATTTGTTGAAGAAAGAGCCGTTTTCAGAAGATGTGGGCGTACATATTGTAAGCTCTGTTTTGTGTGAAATGAAAAAAGAAGGCTTAGTCACATATCATAAAAGAATAATACCTGAAGGCTGGGTTAGGCTGTGGGAGTTAACGGCCGCTTTTTAACTGTTGAAGCCTTCCCGGCGTAAGATTTTGAGGCTTGTGTTTCAGGTTCATTCAGTCAATTTCCTTTAGCGGTAATGTTGAATACTAGATTGTTTGGGTCCCAAAAGCAGGTTTTGCCGTTATTGGCAATTGCGATTTTGCTGTTGGGCGGGTTTTTTGCGGCTTCAGTTGTTTCTCCTGTTTATGCTTCAACGCCTACAGTTTCGCCTTTGAATCTAGTTGGAATAACTGCAAATACGACTTCGATTGATTGGGGGACGCTTAGTCCTAATTCGTCGGAGACAAGAGCAGTTAACATAACAAATGCCGGCAGTAGCAATATTACTTTGCTCTTGTCTTCTTCTAGCTGGGCTCCTTCGGGGATTGATAGGAATCTCAGTTTAACGTGGGATTATAGTAATGAAACCATTTTTAGCCTTCAGAGTTTAATTGTGAATTTAACCTTAACTGTTTCAGCTTCTGCTTCGCCAACTGCTTTCAGTTTCAACATTATTATTAGTACGGTTTTGCCAGGTACGCCATTTGGTGTTTACGTTGTTCCCGTTGTTTTCGCAGCGTTTGGCATAACAGGTGTAGTTGTAGCATGGCGCTATCGGCGGACGCAGAAAACAAGGCAGGAGAGTGTGCCATAAAAATGGTTGATTTTGAAGTTTATACGGGTCAATGGTCAACGATAAATGACGTGACTGAAGGAACTGTTGATGCGTCAGGTACGGCGCGTGTTGTAACAGGTTCAGAGAGCGATCATAACTACGTTTTCTTTGCTACTGTTATTCCTGTTTCTGCCGTAAAAGTCGGTTTAATCGTTAACCACACGTTAGACGAAAACTATAATGAAAGCTACCTTGTTTTCATGCTGCATCTTGACACGTCGCCTACAACTGTGACGCTTGAGGCTGTGACACGTGACTCATACGGAAATGAGACTTCCCGCCAAACCCTTGCATCCAGAAACATATCATTAACCGCAAATACCCCGTATGTTGCTCGCGTCGAGACGGAAACATTAAGCGATGGTAACTTTGCAGTTTACTGCTTCATCGATGATTTCATGTTGGTAGAAGCGGAAGATTTGCTGGCGCAGTATAGTGCGGGGCAGAAAGGGTTTGAGATTCTCGGAAACAACGGTGATTCCGCGCAATTCCTCATTTTGACTTCAGTGACTGCAGCAAATTTGACTGTGCCAGAGGGCGGCGGTAGCGTTGGATTGCCTGTTTGCATAGTTAGTTTAGGGTTGTCAGTTGCGGTTCCGCAAGAAGATGTTGTTTCTTTGAAGTTGCATCTTGGCTGCACGAAAGAGGTTAGCAGTTTTGATCTTTTGCTGCAGAATTGGGATAGAAAATATAGTTTAAATGGCGCTTATCCGATTCTTGTTGGGTTGACGGGTGGCATCGGCCTTTGCAGGGCGCCGAATGATCCTGCTACTGTGCCGGTGATTTCGCTTCGGGTTGAAGGTGTTGAGTATCAGGAGAACCCTAATGCGCCTGGTGTGTCTGGCGAGTTTTATGTGCACGTGACTGGGCGTTGCTGGGGTGAACAGCTTTTCCGCAAGTTAGCAACTATAGAATACTTGAATCAAAAGGGCGAAGCGATAGTAAAAGATTTAATTGATAATTTCACAAGCTTAAGCCACACGCGCAATAGTGTGGAACTTGTTGAGGATACAAGTACTACGTACATTGACTTGAAGTATTCTAACAAGCAAGTTTTTGACATTTTAAAGGATATTGCTGATAGCTCTGACCAAAGCGGTGTTATTGGCTTTGATTTTCGTGTGGCGCCTGATGGCAAGTTTGAGTTTTTCCTAAAAAACAGTAAAAGTAACAGTGTGGATTTGAGTGAGAGCATAGAGCAGAGTAATTATAGCAAAGACATTTCCAGGGTTAGAAACAAAATTACTGTGTACGGCGCAGCTACCAAAAGTACGCCTTTGGATAAGGATGCTTGGACTGAAATACTAAGCCCACCAGCAGGTAATTGGACAGCTTTCGGCGACGGCGTTACTGTCGCGCAGGATAGCACTGTTAAAGCCATTGGAACAAGCAGTATTAAATGCCACATTGTCAATAATGCTTACGGCGCCATTATTTTCACTTTTAATGCAGGGTATGAAGTAAACGCTAATCTATATCCTAAATTAGCGTTATTTACCTTAATACCGACATTTAGTCGTGAAGGAGCCATTACGTTATTTGATATCAACGGTAAGCAAATGACTCAAGACCAAGCTTTTACTGGAAAAACGGCGTGGGGCAGTAAATCGGTTGATGTTGGAGAAGCAAACGCTGCTAACTGGGTGCCTGGGATCGAGCAATCAGGGTTTGATTGGACGCAGATAAAGAAAGTTGAAATATCGTGCTTAGTTAATGAAGGAATGACTTCGGGCTCCGGCGACTACTGGATTGACGGCTTATACTTTGGCGGAATGAAATATAGTGCCGTTGAGGAAGATAATGCAAGTCAAGTAGCCTATGCTTTAAGGGAATATGTTGAAACGGAGGCTTCTTTAGCCAGCGATAACGAATGCGACTTACGCGCTAAAGCGCTTCTTGCTTATTATAAGGATCCTGCGATTTCTTTGACTATTATCAGTACTGTTATTGATTATGGTACTACGCCCATTTTAGGAGGCGATAAAGTTCATGTTACTTTGCCTAACGAGAATGTGGATGATGATTTTCGCGTTGACTACGTTGAGTACCAGGTTGATACGAAGTCTGAGCCTCAGATGCTTAAGATAACGGTTAATTTGGGTAAGGAGAAGCCGCAGCTTGCTGATTACCTTTGTGGGCTTACATCTGTGAAAGGAGCGTTCAGCCTTGCGTCAGTTTAAGCCTTAGGATGTACGTGGTAACCCGTTTTCTGGTCTAGTTTCAAATTCGAGTTTTTGTGGAGTATGCGATTTTCGAGTTTTCATGTTAACCTTTGTGAGAGGTGAAAAATCAATGAGAAAAATACTGAAAGCAATAGCTATGGCAATTATCGTAGTATTCTTAATGTCCTGCTTTGCAGGTTTGTCAAAGTTACCAACTGTAAGTGCTGACCGTAATTATGATAGGACAAGCGAAATGGCAATACTTATTTCTGCTTGGACCATGGATAGTCACGAAATAACGCCAGCTCAATGCAAAGCAATGATTGACAGCGTTTACACGTCTAAAGGAGTAACATTTACAGCAGTAAAAATCACCTACGGATACGACCCAGCCAACGGCGCTCAGTACACGGCGAACAGAATTGGCGTTTGGGTTGCTTACTTTGCACAATACTACAACGTTATTTACGTTGCTTCAAGAAGCGTTTTCCACATTAACAGGAAACTGACATCAAGCGAATACACAACTTACTATTACGATTTAGCTCAAGTGCTGAACAAATATTCGCAAGTCAAATGCTTCTTAGGCGAAGAAGAACCTGAAGCCAACCAGACGGATCCATTCACTGGAGCAGCAATAGGTAATAACTTAGCATACAGCAGTGCTTCCGACATGATGAGTTATGTTACCGCTTTACATGATACGTGGCATCAATATAGCAGCATTCCGTTTACTTTTGAAAGCATCCCGCCTGAATACTATTCAAACGGAGCATTATACAATGTTGATTGCTGGTTCTTTAGTTCCATCCTTGCAACAACTTACTGGAATTGGATAGATAGTTATCAGGATGTTTATGCAATTGATGAATGGCGGTATCATGAGGGCGTTCAACTTTGGGCTGACCATGTTGACTGGCATAACATACACGTTGGCACGCGGAAAATTATCCTTGGAGAATGCTTTAACTTAGACTGTTCCCAAACTGAACAGCTATGGGATGCATTCAACCACGCCGGCGTCAGAAATGATTTGGCTTATGCATTCTGGTGGCAACTTTCAGGTTCTGAACCTGTACCAAGTAACTATGCTGGACAACCGTACCTTTACTTTGGCGGCGGCTTTGAAGGCCATCTATGGGCGTTATTAAACATGAAAACTGTAAGTCCCAACGGCATACCTGGCAGCGGCTTGGTCTCGTGCCAAACGTACAGCGACAGTGGTTCTAATATTGCTCAAGCAATAATATACCCAAGCGGCGGCATTCCCTTTGGTACTGGAAATGTACAGTTCTGGGCAACATTCAACATTGACATGTTTGGCGCAGACGGTTCAGGAAATAATGCAGCAGTAGGTTACTGGGCAATGCGATGTTTGATATATAATAATGGAATACCGGTCGGAGTCTACAACGGATACTATTCTATCACTGCGCATTATGACGGAGGAAGCGGAGTATATTTAACGTTCACATATCCAAATACTGCAGGAACTGAAGTTTCATACACAATGGCATCTAAAGTCGTCACTAACTGCTGGAATTGGGCTTCAATAACCTGTACAAGTTCTACAACCTTCAAATACGGATGGGAAGATCCAGTCAGCGGCGTAGAACACAATAGCACATTTACCGGCGGCAGTTGCATCCAAGCTTACCCAGCCAATATTATGAGTATAGCCTTCGGAGCGTTCGGCGGACAACTATGCAAACTATACGAGGGCGGAATTGGATTCAATTCTATTACAGCCTGGGCAGACAACTTCGAATCTGGCATGTCAGGATGGACTACATACTATACTCAGCCTTCGATGGTGCAGCAAAGCGGATTAATGGTTCCAAGCAATGGACCGCAATGGATGTTGCAACACCTGAAATACGGCATGGACTATTAAGGAACTAACAAAACCAAACAACTTTCCCTTTTTCTTTACTAATCTGGTTTACCTGTTAATTGTTTTTGTAATGCGTAGTAGGCCGGTCGTGGCGTCGTCGCGTTTCCGATTAGTCCGAAGCTTTTTTGGTCTGCAGCGTTATCTATTAGCGAGTACCAGAATAAGTGTGTGACTTTTCCTTGGAAAAATCCGAGAGCATCAGTCATGTACTGCGCCTGTCCTTGTTCTCCGCTGGCTTCTATTGGTTGACCAGTTTCAGTTACCCATATTTCAAGAGTTTTGTTTGACGTGAAAAGTGCGCGGTAATATGCTAGTGATTGAGTGTAGCTATTCCAAACTAAGGGTTGAACTTGGTTCATCCAGGGATAGGCGTGGATTGAGATTGCGTCACCGTACTGTTCAATGTTCATGGCTGCGAGTTGCCGTGCAAACTCTTTATCAAGTGCAAGATTAGGGTCGCTTCCTGAATACAGGTTTAAGCCTCCGAAGAGTACGATTTTTGCGGTTGGGTCGTATTGGCGGATGATTGGTGAAGCTGTCTGCACAATCGAGTAATAAAATTCAACGATTCGGCTCATGTTTTCCTGGGCCGTAATATTCAAGTTCAACAGTGGGTAGGTTGGGTTTGCGGGTTCATTCCAGATTTCCCAAGCATCTACATTCGAATAATTTGAAACGTAATGTGTAACGGCATTGCGCCATTCTTCAAGTGTGAATGTTGTTGTTTGGTTGAACATCCAACTGTCAAGGATTCCGAGAACCTTCAAGTTATATGCCTTCGCATTTGTGACTGCTGTGCCAAAATCGGGTGAAGCGTCTATGCGTATCCAACGTGCACCGCTCTCGTTAACCAGTTGTGCTTCATTGGCAGAAAGAGAATGCAAACTGATTCCTACCCAATCATTCTCAGTTTGGTTGGAAGACGGGTTTGATGCAGGCGGTATCTTACTTGCAATGAAGTAGGCTGCAATAATGAGGGCTATGGCTAAGATAGCGTATATTGTTAGTTGTTTTTTCTTCATGTTATCCCCAATTTCTTGTGTGGCATTTTGGGCAACGAAGAGGCATTGAACGCCCATCTTTAGCCCAACGTTTTGGTCGTGATTTCCATTCGTAACCGCAATGTGAACATTTGAATCTTGGTCTTTTGTATCTCCTTGGCTTCGGTAATAACTCCATTTAAACCAGCATGTTAGTGATTGGTAATAACTACGTATAAAGTTATCTTCGTAACCTTTTGGGCGTTTCATGGTAATTGTAATTGAACGGTGAAAAGATTTGGAAAACAAAGAAAAAGAGAAGGATTTGAAGAAGCAGTTTGAATCGCTTTGCATAGGTGACTTGATCTGTGTGGAATGGTGTGATGCTAGCGTTGGCAAGAGCAGAAGCAGTGGTATGCTGATTGATGTGCCTGTGAAGAGTTGGGGTGTTTATGTGGGTTTATTAGGCAGCAAAGCTAAGCACATCGTCCTTGCGCAGAATAGTTTCTGTTACGCCGACGGCATCTTTGATTTGGATTATACGGCTATTCCTCTTAGCTGGACTGTGGACGTGTCGGTGCTGGTTAAGGCGTATATTCCTAAAGAAGTAGCGGGTAAGCTTGTTAACAGTTTCTTGTCAGGTGGGCATCGGGTGTTTAATCATTCGCAGACGTTTCAGCGGAGGCTGAGTACGGATGGTAGACCGGATTAAGCGTGCTTTGACTCGTCGGCGCCGGGTTCCTGGGCGTCCTGTTATAGTTGAGGAGCCGAATGAAACGCTTGTTTATTGCGTAAAATTTATCATGGTCATGATTGTTTGCTTGTCAGCTCTCGAGGTTGCGTGTATGGCTTTTCTGGGAAGCTGGAGTAGCGAAGTGTTTAGCGCTATTATGGGGTTAGTCGGGATAGTTACTGGGATTTTTGTTGGGCAGAAAACGTAGGGCTAAACTTCAAAAAATTCGCAGGAAGCTTAAGGAGCGCCAGGTCACGGGCGTAACCAGATAAGCGGTTTACTACGTACATTGTAGCTTTGAATGTATGTGGTAGCGTCTGTTTTTGTGCATTTAAATCGTTATCAGCGGAGGCTATCACTTTCACTGTACTCTCCACTAGGCTGATTAGTCGTTTGGGCGGTGGTTGCTTATATTTCCTCTAAATTAATGCGCCACTTGAGGGGCGGAGTTTATGAGAGATCGGAGAGATGTGTTTAGGATTCGCAAGTGCCGCCGTATATACGATCGTGTACACGGCAGGTTTAGTTTTCATGTTGAGTATGAGACTCACGCGGAGTTGACGCCTAGGACTGTGGTTGTTGCTGAAGCTTTTGGCCTTGGGATTGATGAGGCTCAGAAGTTCCCGGTGCTTAATGCGGAGCTGCAGATTAGCCCTAAAGATATCGTGCTGATTACCGGTGATAGTGGCAGCGGCAAGAGTGTTTTGCTTCGTGCTATCCGTGAGGACCTAGGCGCTGAAGCAGTCGACATGGCAGATATCCACATGGATGAGAGTAAGCCGTTAATTGAGACTGTTGGCGCCACTGTTGAGGAGGCCTTGGAGCTGCTTAGCAAGGTTGGGTTGAATGATGCTTTTTTGTTTCTGCGTAAGTATGGTCAGCTTTCGGATGGCCAGAAGTACCGTTACCGCATAGCCAAGCTAATTGAAAGTAAAGCGCAGTGGTGGCTTATGGACGAATTCTGTGCAACGTTGGACCGTGACACTGCTAAAATTATCGCTTTTAATGTGCAAAAGTTGGCTCGGCAGCAGGGCAAGGCGGTTCTCGCTGCGACTACGCATGACGATTTGTTTGAGGATCTCTCGCCTAGTGTGCACGTGCACAAGCGTTTTGGCGAAGAAATCGACATCAAATATTATTCGAGTAGGCCTGCTGCAGAGTGTAGTTTGCTTGGGGAGATGATGGTTGAGGGTGGCACTTTGGATGATTGGCGTAAACTAAGTGTCTTCCATTATCGCAGTCATAATGTTAGTGCCCCAAGAGGTATCTTCAGTGTTCGGCGCAACGCTGAGCTTTGCGGAGTGATTGTGTATTGTTATCCGCCTCCGAACTGTGCTGGCCGCAGGCTTGTGCTACCGAGGATGTCAATTCAGGATTTGAACAAGCAGCTGAGCATTATTAGCCGGGTTGTGGTTCATCCCAAGTACCGTACCATCGGGTTAGGTGAGAAGTTGATTCGTGAGACTTTACCGCTTGTTGGGACGCCTTATGTGGAGATGATTGCGGTTATGGCTAAGTATAATCCGTTTGCTGAGCGTGCTGGCATGCGAAAGGTGAGCGTTCATGAGCCTCCGAAAGAAGCGCTTGGGTTAGCTGAGGCCCTGAAGGGCTTTGGCTTTGATGTGCAATTGCTTGGCAGCCAGCGGTATGTACGTGGTAAGCTTGAAGGCCTAAGCAGTGAGCAGGTTGCAGAGTTGAAAGAGGCGTTTGTGCGGAATGGTCATCAGCGTTTCAGGAAAGAGTTTGCAGCTATGCGTCATGTGCCTTATGGCACCACAAAACTGTACCGGGCAGGAATTGAAAGCGCTGATTTGGATAAGTTGGCGAAGCTGATCAGGATTGTTGGGGTTCTCCTGCAGACAAAGGTTTACCTATTCTGGGAGAATCCTAGCTTAGCATAGTTTCTAGTAATCTTAGGTTTTCGTTTGGTTGTCCGTTGTCAAAGAAATACCAGTAGGGTTCAAATTCTATTATTTCTGCGCCTAAACTTTTTGCTGAAAGTGCGTGTTGTATTAATAATGAGATGGGCATGTTCATGGGGTCGGTGCCGTAACGTGTTGTCCAATACCAGGCTTGGACTGATGCGCCCCAGTGTTGGAACATACTGCTTACTTGCATGAAGCCAGTTGCGGGTTCGAGATCTCCCGAATTTGTGGAGAAGGAAACGGTCACGATGTCCTCGTAACCCTTGATGTAAGTTTGTATTGGCTTGAATGTTTCTGCTTTCCACTCTGTCCAGAACAGCTTTAGGTTGTTTGCTCTGCAGAATTGAAGGATGGATGTGATATAGGCTGTTGGAAAGGGCAGTTCGGGATGCGCCATGTACCAACTTACGAGTTCGGCAAACCGTAAATACTGGACGTTGCACGTTGCCATAGCTGCTAAAATGTCATCGGGCGATAGCATTTGAATGGGAGCGGAACCGTTTCCTCCTTCGAAGACGTCTAGCATGATTGGGATGCCGTGTTGTCCTCCGAAGTTGGTTGTAAGCCATGCAAGCTCTTCTGTCCAGTTTGTGTTTCCTTCGTATTCGGGTAGCAGGAGGATGTTGTATGTGTTGTTGTTGAGGGCTAGGATTTGGTTGTAGGTGTCGCTTGCATTAGGTAGGTGTCCCCATATATACCCTGGTCCTTTTTCGGAGACGTGGAAGACCAGGGTTTGTAATTGTGTTTTGTTCGTGTTAATTATTGCTGTGAGATTGTTTATTTGGCTCTGCAGAGTGGTCACAGTGGAACTTAAGGAGCTGATCTGGGAATTTGCTGTTGTGATTTGGCTTTGAAGGGTTGTTATTTGAGAATTTAGGGAATTGACTTGGCTTGTGAGATTTGTTATTTGGGAGTCCTGATTTGTTGTTCGGGTGTTTAGTGAGGTGATTGTGTTGTTGTTTTCTGTTATTTGGGCGTCTTGGATGGCGAGTTGTGAGTTTTGGTTGTTGATTGTTGAGTCCTGGCTTGTTATGGTGTTGTCTTTTGCGCTTATTATTGACGTGTAGTTGGCTATGACTCCGGCTAAACTGGCTGCTAGAAGGATGCAGATGATCGCTAAGGTAATAGTTAGCTTATTGGTGTTATTCATGTGAATCGCCTGTTTTGGAGTCGCCAAACTGGCTCTTTATGATTTTTCTGTTGCCTTCTTTCGGCTTGCCTATTTTCTGGGAGCATTTATCACAACAAAGTAGAATTTTCTGTCTGACTGTTAAGGTGTTGCCGTTCATTTCTGTCTGCATGGGGTATTGATTGATTACTAGTTTATCAGCGGTTTTTGTTTTGTGGCAGACTGGGCAGGTGAAGGGTATTTTTGCAAGTTCTTCTCTGGTCTTAGGTAATTCGCTTGTTACTTTGATACCAAGTACATCTATTATGGCTTTGTTTTTTTGTTCGGCTAAATCTTTACTCGTTTATATCACCTCTAAATTTGCTTTTTCTGTTTTGTGGAATTCGTAGGCGTTGACGGTTTGCCATGGTATAAAGTAGCCTTGATTTTTAGTCATCCATTCTAGGAATTCTGTTAGGTTGTTGAATCCTTCAGCTTTCGCTTCTTCTTCGGTTACGTTGAATAAGCGTTGTGGGAACGCATTTAGTATTTGGATGTAGGCTTGTGATTTTTGGTAGCGTCGGCGGCTGGCGCCGTAGATTCTTCCAACCTTATAGGTTTGTTTGCTTAGGCGTCTAGTTTGAGTTTTGGTTCCATCCATGACTTTCGCTAGTAGAGGGTCCTTGAAAAGCATATTTATCGCCTATGGTCCTGCTTTTTTGAGGAATTGCTCGATTAGTCGTAGGTCTTCGTTGACGGGTTGCATGTGTCGGCAGCGGCTTACTAGCATTGCGTAGCCTTCGAGTTTTTCTCCGGTTGCTAGGAATTTTGTGATTATTTCTTTTTCTTTTTCTGTTAGTATGTATTCTCTCATTGTTATCGTTCCTGAATGGGATTGTTTTTATGCGTATTTAAGGTTAACTGTGACGCTTTAACTATGATAGATATGTTTATATGCCTAATTAACTACTACAGTTATTAAGGCGATAAGTAAAATGATTAACCAGAAAACGATTGATGAGTTTTCGCTTGAATCCAAGCCTTTAGATCGGGCGGAGAAAACTATCGCTAGTTTAAAGAATGTAAAGGAGTTGAATTTATGGTGATGGCTCCTGAATCTTCTCATCTTTCTATGCTTTTGGATCGCGTGAGAGGCGAAGAGGTTAGCCTTGGTTATGCTCGCAAGGAATCGCTCATCGACATAGCGGAACACATGCTTAGTTGGAATGATTCTGCGAAAGAGGAAGAGCGTGAAGCTATAGCTTTGCTAGCGAAATATCATCTTGCAACCCTGGCTAATAAGCATCCGAAGTTTATCAAGAAGAGTTGGGTTTTAATTCGGCAAGAGCTTGCGAAGCCTTATGAAGCCCGGTGTTGCCGCTGTGGCGCCGTTATTACTGCTAAGAAATCGCTTGAAACGGGGCTAGGAAGCGTTTGCAGAAAAAAGGTAATTTCTGGCCTGAAGTGAGAGTGGCAATTTGGGCGAAGGCTGAGGAGCTTTTTATGCAGGAGCAGATGCGAACTATGGATTGTGATGTTAGGCCTGAGCGAAGTGAGCTTCTGGAAGGCGGGTTTTTTGAGCGGGCTAAAATAATTGTTCTCCGGGAGCGGTTGGGGGTTTGAGGTTACCACGTGCATGTTAGGGTTTGAATGTACGTAGTAAAAATTAGACGTCGGGGAGTTTCGTCCAGCCTTCCTTTCGTCTTTTGCGGATAACCGCTTGGATTTCTGGTACTGTGAGTGCGAAGTCGATGTGTTCGCAGTTGTTGGTTTTATCGTAGTCGCAAAAGATTCCCTCGGGTTTGAAGTATATATCGGCTATCCAGTTGAGTTTGCGGTCGCTTATTCTTACGCTGTCTGGGCCTATGTTGAAGTGTTCGAACCGCGGTATTTCTCGTTCGTGCGTTTGGTAATGGTTTAAGAGGTCTCGTAAGGCGTCTTTGACGACTTCTGTTCGGCTTTTGTATCCGTGTTTTCCAACTAATTTGTCCATGTCTATGACTATGTCGTTTGGCAGTTTTATTGTGGTATATTTGCCTTCTGTTAGTTCTTTTTCTTTTTTTCTGGGCAAATTTTGCGTCACCTGATTTAGTGGGTAATGTGTTAGTAACATGATTATATGTAAATTCTTGTTAATAAACAATGTTGCTTTTAGCTATATATTACTAATAAATGATAATAAAAGCTTAAAAAGAAAACCCGTTTAATACCCCTATTAATAATAGGTGATTAAATGGCGAAAGGATATGTAACTATAAAATTGCCCTGCGACATAGTCAGCGAGGTTCTTGATCCATTGGTTGGAACTCACGGCTATGCAAGCAGGACTGAAGTCATTAAAGACGCGCTAAGAAGATTGTTAGAAAAGTATCAAATATCGGCAACGGTAGCATAGGAGGCTTAGTGTTCTTGGGGATTAGGCTTTTTGAAGGCATCGCTTTTGGGAGGTTTTGCGTGTTTAAGCTACGCGTGTATTTGGCGAATTGTTTTGAGGTTCTTCTCTTCCCCCTTCTAAGAGGCTTCCTAAGCAAGGATACAAGCCCTTCACCGGGCAGAAGGTTGAATGAAAAATGAGGTTTCAACTGAAAATTAACGGTTGTCACATGTGCTCTTTGAGAAAAGGTTGCGGAGATAAACTTCTTCCTTGCAAGGCGATTCCTGAGCTTCACACTAGCAAACGGAGATGATTGTGGATGTCTGAGAAATCTGAGAAACATGTTGTTGCAGCGTTTAAGCGTGCGTTGGAAGGTTTGAGCGGTTGTTTTGAGCGGTTGTGCGGTGAGGTTGCGGAGCTTGAGCGTGGTAGGGCTGGTCATGAGGAGCGTTTTGGCGTGTTGGAGCAGGAGTTGGTTGCTTTGGCTGATCGCTTGAACGCTGTGGAGCTGCGTGCTGGCTCTGTGGTTACGGCTAAGGTTGCTGAGGGCACTTTCGCTAAGGTTTCTGATTTGGAGGCTCATTAATGCCTGATTCTGAGATTAAGCTTACACGTGTGCCGATCAACACGAAGTGTGCTGATGCTGATTGCGGTAAGCCTTTGCCTTTCGGCACTTGGGCTCATTGGCATGCTGATTCTAAGCAGGCGATTTGTATCGAGTGTGGCGCTAAACGGGGTTGGACGGATAAAGACCGCGCGAACAACATTATCAAGAAACTCGAGCTCCAGGAAGACATCAAAGCCTTGCGTAAGCAACAGAAGGTTGAAGCTGACGCGTTGTATCTTCTGAGGGAACAGGTTGATTTGCACCGGCTCGGCGAGCGTAGTCTTGACTTGGAGAAGCAGATTGTCGCGTTGATGTCGAAGGTTAACAGTTACCTTAGCAAAGTTGCGACTGCTGAGGAGAAGGCTGCTTTGAAACAGGTTTATGAGGAAATTAAAGGTACGCAGGAGCTTCAGGGCGAGATTCGGGAGCAGCTTGAGAGTAGGTTGTTTTTGCTTGAGCGTGAGGAACGGAAGGTTAAGAAGCGTACGGTTCCGAAGGTGGTTGCGTAAATGCCGAAGGATAAGTCTGAGAAAATCGTTTACGTCTGCTCTATCGCTTGTCCTGGTTGCAAGCAGAATATCGATGTCTTGAAGAAAGTTAGAATTATTGCTCCTGCGGAGAAGGCTGTGAAAGAAGAGTTGTATTACGCTGCGAAGAGTTCTCAAACACTTTTGCCTGGAGCGTAAGATAGTAATGTTGCAGCAGGACTTGTTGTCTCGATCAAGCGTTACTGAGAAATTGTCGACGTGGCGGCCTCAAGTTATTCCTTTGCAGGAGAATGAGTCGGAGGCTTACCGGAAACTCGTTTGTGAGGCTGTTTTTAATTACTGGAAGTTTAAGCATCGGCCTTGCAGTCTAGTGGAGATTTTCGAGTTTGTGACGGCGAAAGTGGAGGCTTTGCGTAAACTTGACGAGTGGCCGTTCAAAGCGTATCGTGGTAGACGTACTGTGGACCGTCGCGTTAACGAAGCGAGTTCGCCTCAATTTTACGCAGATAACATAGCTCGTATTGTCGCGGTTACAGCCGGCATCTACCAACCAAACCCTCAATATTCGGTGGAGGCGTCTGTTTGATTTTTGCGGTTAGTCGGAAGGTTCTTGAAGCTTTACTGGCTGATCCTGTTTGGCTTAAACGTGCCCAGGACTGCCAGAATTTTAAGGATTTGCAGAAAGTTATTGTTGATTTTGGCATGGAAAAGGGCTTCGTAGTTAAGGACCTTGATAAGCAAGAGGTGGCTGCCTGATGATTCCAGTTATGCAAGCGGCTCCGAAACCAGTAACGATTAACTGGTTGAAAGAAACGTTTGGTCCTTCTTTGAATGTGGCGCCGTATGGCGAGTGCATTGTTATTCAGGGCGATAAGTTTGATCCTGATTGGGAAGCTGAGCTCGCGGATCAGAGCTTTAAGTGTCATTTTGGCGACTTGGATGGCCATGCTGTTACGTTTGTGCAACTCAAGAGGGTTGCTGCTGAGGGTAAAGTGGTTTATGTTCCGCCTAAGAAGCCTGCGGTTATTCCTGAAGTTCATGATAATGGGGAGGTGAAAGAAACGGAGAAAACAGTTGAAGTTGAGAAGAGAAAGTATGCTTTGAGAGGTCCTGCCTGGACAGATGAAGATGAGGTTGAGCTTCTAAAAGAGCATGATCGTTTAGTTTCTGAGGGTTTGACGCGTAATTTTCATAAAGCGATTGCTAGGTTGCCCAAGTTTAAGGGACGTTCCGTTAGTGGGATTGAACAGAAGCTTAAGCGGTTGCTGAGGAAACGTAGGAAAGGTGAAACGACTGGGGGTCCTAAAGCAGAAAAGGTAGAGAAGCGGAATCAAGGAAATCCTCACCCAACAATGTCTTGGCTTAACGATGCTGAATTCTGGTCGCCTGAAGAGGACGCTTTGATAATCGAACTTTGGAAAAAGGACTTAACTCTTGCAGAAATCAGCGTTGAAGTGAATAAGAAGTATCCCAAACGTATTGGAAAGGCTGCTGTTGCTCGCGTTTATCAACTTCAGGGAAAGGGTGCGATTGAGAAGCGGCATAAGCCAAAATTAAAGGTTGCTAAGTCTCCAGAGACTACAGAGACTACAAAGACTACAAAGACTACAAAGACTACAAAGACTACAGAGAGCGAAAAGAGCACAGAAACATCGATTGAAGTTAAGGGCCTCAGTGTTATCGAGCTTATTCAGGTTAAAATTTTGGCTGCCTTTGACGAAATTAAAGCTGTCAGAGACGTTGTTAATGCAAATGCTGATAGTTTAGCAGCCAGAAACGTAGCACTCAATAATTTAGAAAAAGAACTAACAAGAAGTATCGCTGAGTTACGCAAGGATCTTGTTAGGCATAAGCATGCTATTGGTTCTGGTGAGGCGATGTTGCCCATGGAGGCTTCTAGTTAGTGGTTTCTGAGGAGCAGTTGGCTGCTGGGGAGGGATTGGCTGGTCTTGCACATTCCCAGGGAAGCATATTTGGCAGACCTGAAGCCGGTTCTAATCTTGGTAAGTCGGGATTTGTAGAGGGTTCCGCCGGCGCCAGCCCCCTATGCCCTCAATGTCATTCTAAGAGTGTTTGGCGTGATGGCTTGCGTTCTCCTATGTTTGGTGAGTCGATTCAGCGTTGGCTTTGCCGTGATTGTGCCTACAGGTTTAGTGACCCTGTAGACGTTGAAAGGGCTAAGAAGGCGTTTGAAGCGGTTGAGATGCTTGAATCGAAGGCATTAAAAAGCGACGTGGACATATCTAGCGACCGCCAAATATGCGTCATGGAGACGAAAAACTTGGTTGCGGAACAACAAATAGTTGTATTTCCGCAGAGAAGTGAAGTGGACCTGAAAGGCGCTATCGTTGATTTCGCTTGGCTGTTAAAGAAGGAAAACAAAGCTGAAGGCACCATTAGAAACTATGACTATTCGTTGCAAGAGTTAGTTCACGTTGGTATTGACCTTTTCAATCCTGAAGCTTTCCGCGAAAAAATGCCGTTGCAGACTCAATGGAGTGAAACTAGGAAATATTGCTTAACTAAGGCTTACCGGTGCTTCCTTAATCATCATGGTATCAAGGTTGTGCTTCCTAAATACAAAGTGACGCGTTCTTTGCCTTACATTCCGCCTGAAGAGCATCTTGATCAAATTATTGCTTGTGCAAATCAAATGTTAGCTGTTTGGTTGCAGACTCTTAAAGAAACTGCTGCGAGGCCTATTGAAGCTTGGAAGATTGAGCGAGATGACTTGGACGTTGATGCTAAAAAACTGCATATATCGCATCCTGCAAAGGGTGGTAACCCTCGGATTTTGAGGGTTTCCGAGAAGCTTGTGCGCATGTATCTTTCTTTGTTGAATACTTTGCCTCAAACGCAGAAACGAGTCTTCGGCTATAAATCACTGTTCTACATTGGAAAAACGTTCCGTCGGACACGCAAGCATGCTATTCAAAAATTCGGCAATCCTGAGTTGCGCAAAATAGACTTTTACACGAATAGGTATTGGCGGGCAACGATGGAGTATCGGCGGACTGGTGATTTCGGTGCTGTCATGGTTTTGCTTGGCCATAAATCATTAAAGTATGTGCTGTTGTATGCGCAGTTGGCTGAGACGTATGGCGGCAATGAAGAGTATGTTTGCAAGGATGCTCACACGCGGCAGGAAGCAATGCAACTCATTGAGGCAGGCTTCGATTACGTTATGTCAGATAAGGAGGGCGTTAGCCTTTTCAGAAAACTTAAATATTAATGTACATCTCCACAAGGGCGTAATCCAACCGAAAGCATGGGAAAGGGGTCGTCGTCTAGCATGGTTCAGGATACATGCCTGGGGCGTATGCGATCCTGGGTTCAAATCCCAGCGGCCCCACCACCTATTTTCATAATTTTAGGCAGTACTTTGCCTATTTTTGGCAAATATACTTACCAAACCTTCCTTTGTTATTGTATGGAGCGCGCATGGCTGTTCCGAAATTGGTGAAAAATGGTGATAATTCGCCTTTTTGTTCCCTAACCTTTTACGTAGTTCCATTCAGAGTTCATGCTGTAACATGCGACCTAAACGCCAAAAGCGGACTTTTAACCATTTTTAACCATTTTAGGAACACGCATGCGCGCTAATCGACGGCCAGTAGCGTGCGAAGCGGCTATGAGTGCTGATGGCGCAAAAAGAATGACGAGCAAAAATGCAGTTTTAGCCTAGCTGCTTGCCGCAGTGAGGACAGAAATTCACGTTCTCAGCCATGATACTTCGTCCACAGGCAGGGCAGAATCTTGACGGCATCTTTGAGAACGCCTGCAACGTGCTCCATAAACGCTCCATGGCTTGCCAGCCTTCTCGCCTCGGAATTCCGGCTGCAAGAGCACTTGAAGAAAAATTCTGGTCCTTCATTCCGTACAACGTAATCCAGCCTTCAGTTTGTGCGATTACGCCCCCCTGCGTTGGTAGGAAAGACACTTGGAAGTATTTGGGAGCAGTGGCTAACCCGATTCCCCAGCGCCCTTTAATGTAGTTAGGTTTGTTGTCAATCACTTCTACATCGTTTCCAGCGAACCAGTTTTGAACAAGGACCCTTATTTCCTCAGCAGTTCGACCTGGAACCATAATGTCTTTCTTTGTTCTACTCATATTTACCACGAGTTTTGTTTCCAAGATAGTGCTTATAGACTTTATGGAATATCGACTGCGCAGCGAAGAGGACATGAAGCTGACCGAGAGAACCACCTGATTAACTGCAATAAACCCCTAGTTTTTACTGGGATTAGCGCGCGGCGCCCGATTTCGGTCGTGTCTGAAGGCAAGAAAGATGCAGCATCAGTCAAAACAAAGAAAAAAAGGGTTGTTCGGGTGACGTCTCCACTTTCGATGGGGTTCAAATCTCAGTGGCCCACCACAAACACATGCTAACTGGAAGTAATTACTACATTCTGCACAAGAACAAGCAACCTCTAAGCCAAAAATTTCAAACTAACTTTAAATCATCCAAGCTTAACCATTCAGTACCGAAGTCAGTTTGTATAGTTTGATGAAACTGCTTGAATTGCTAATTTGGCTTGAGTAAATGGTATCCGTTTGTGTACAATTAATTCCAGGTGAATAGTTTGGCGCATCAAGAACATAAGAGCTCGTGAAGTTTCCGTTTATGTTTTCGTAATCTTGTGCTGTTAAGTTTGTCCCAACAATCATCGTTATACCCATATCTCTTAGGATGTTAACAGGGTCAGAAAAAGATGAACAATTATTTACTATAACAGCACTATCAGTCGTCAAATTAGCGTTTATCCAGTTGGCTAAATCAAAATATGGTTTCTGCTGCGTTGACTGCTGTAAAAATATCCCGTCTGGCGTTGAAGGCTCCTCGAAAACTGGGTAAAAGGCGGCAAAAAGCAGAACTGAAAGTAGCAACAGCACCGCTAATCCTTTCTTTAATGACTTAGACGAGTTTGAAAAAGGCCTTTCTAGAACGTCGTGAACAAATGCGCATGCAGCAATCACGGATGCAGACTGGTATAGGTACGCTAAGATTCTGTAGGCGATTTTTGGGTTCGTGTAGAATAGAAGGAGGTATAAGCCAATCAGAGCAAAGTTCCAGTAGAGGAGAAACTTTCCCTCTTTTCGGTAGCGCGAAGCAAAAACGTAGGAAGCAATGCCGTAGACTAACAATATGAAAAACAAGGCGTTTTCCGTAAAGGATGGAACATAAGCGATTTCTTGGGCAGATGGCAGCGTGAATGTAAACCGCTCTGAATAATGAACGCTGTATTGCGCGTTGGGGTTAGAGTAAGTTTGATACCAGAACATAGCGATAGGGGCTGAGATAGCAAGAACAACCATGCATGCAGATATAACATATGTCCTGTTTTTGGCGATTTTGTCCCAAAGCGTCTTCACATAGTTCTTGATGGGTACAGGTTTACCCTCTGGTTTGAAATAAAATACGATCACTATGAGAATGTAGACGATAGCAGATGCGAGGTGAACATAAAGTAAGCCTAATGCCACAAGAACTACTAGAATACGTGTAAGCTTGGTTTTAGCTAAAGTTAAAAGATATAAACCCAAAGGTACAAGCGCGAGTCCAATTCCTGCTATTGGCGATAAGGCACCGCTTGTAAATTTTATGTTTTCACTTGTTGCTGTGCCACACGCTATAAGTAGCGCAGCCATGAGACTCTTGACTGTGTCTCCCGTGAGTTTTTTGGTAAGCAAGTAAATGAAGAGTGTTTGCAGAACGCCGAAAAGAAAGACGCTTCTTGTCAGAGTAAGCGGATCCACCTGCAACAACATAGCCGTTGCACCCATTAAGCTAAAGTAGCCCGGTGGAAACGGGTTGGGAGACGCCATAATCTGTCCATTTCTAACCAACCAAAGAAACGGCTCAGTAAGTGAGTATCTGCCACTGCTCATAAAAGCAATCAGGTGCCCCAGCGAATCCCAACTGTCAATCCCCACTCTGTCTCCTAGCCCGAAGGAGACAAGGGCAGGATAGCTTCTTGCCTTGAGAGACAGCAATAAGGCTATTGTCAAAACTAGCACTGTAACAAAAGCAGCCAGTTTCTTTTCATTTCGGAACCGATAAACCAGAAGAGAAGTAACTAAAACCAACAGAACCAAATCTGCCAAATTATTGTTTGTGGCAAAGGAGTAAGCCAAGCCGTTGGACTGGCCTGAAAGAAATGGGTGGATAATAAAGACAAAACAGACTATACCGACCCATAAAGCAATTAATGCGACCGAAGCAGGCTCAGAAAACTTAGTGCGCTTGGTTGAGGCTGGTTCCTCCCTTTTTGGAAATGAATTGCGGTCACCAAGGCGGAACCATGGTCCTTCGCTGAGTATCGAAAAGGCCAGCGAAATACCGCCTAAGGTTAAAAGAACTGAAAGGCTGGAAACAACTAAGAACGTGCTTAAGATGGATGTAGCGATAATAACTATGACCAGGCTAAAACCTATGGATAAGCATAATTGCTCCAAAAGATTGTTTTGTGATGGCAAGTATTTCTTGATCAATTTAATAGTTGAATAGCCTGTTAGGAAAAAGAGGAGAATTATTCCTGCTGATAGGACAAGAATTCTTGAAGGCAAGTAGTCATTTATCTGAGATGGAAAAACAATCCCTAATGAACATAGTAAGAGGACAAGGAGTGTCAGGCTAAAGGAATATGATGGTCGTGCCAAGTTCGTGTCCTCAAGCTTTTTGCTTGTCTTAGTGCTTCATTATTACTTAAAGCATTTTTCCAATTAAATAATTAAAGCTTTGAGCAAAATCGAATAACCCTCAAGACAGACTGCAATTATTACAATTTAACCCTTTATACTCTCATCAAATTTACTTCAACGAAAACTTTTTTCTATAGCCTCTAACCAAAAGAAGAGGATATGAGGCAATTTCCTCAAATTGGTGGTTCCCAAATTTTCTTCCGCTCGAAATGGAGATAATTGGAACTTCTACAAGCTTTAATCCCCGCTTAGCCGAAGCTATGAGTATCTCTGTGTTAAGCAACATGCCGTTTTGAGAGCAATTGATGAGTTCAAACACTCTTCTTTTGTAAACTCTAAAACCAGATTGTGAATCAGTTAATTTCACTCTATAGAGAAGAATGAACATAAGCGTGCTTATTGCATTGCTGGCACGTTTTATAAAGGGCATTTTGACCGCCTCACCATTTCTTAGGAAACGCGACCCGAGCACCACATCAGCATTCTTTTGCTTTGCAGCATTCAGAAGTTTCGGAATTTCTTGGGGGTTATGCTCGCCATCTGCATCTAAAGCAACTATCCAGTCGGCGCCAATCTGCATCGCTTTTTCGACCCCTTTTTTCAAAGCGATGCCGTAACCTTTGTTTGTTCTATAACTTATGACGTGTGTCGCAATTTCCACTGCTTTATCGTAAGTATCGTCTATGCTTCCATCATCAATCACAACTATCTTGTCAACATTAGGCATTGTTGCTTCAAGCACTTTTTTGATGGTTTTTCCTTCGTTATACGCTGGAATAACAGCAACAACAGTCATGTTATATCTCCCCTGCAAAAGTCTCTAATTGAAATAAATTTAAAAGTCCTTAGTAACGTTTCCAAATACCTTTTAGTTTTACCGACGTTATGAAAAGTGATGAACCTTATTGCAGGATTGAATTTCACGTTGGGAACAAAGGAATCCAACTCCCATGGGTGAATGTATATCGTGGCAGGCCAGCCTTTTGTGTTCATGTAAATTACGGAATTCACCAAAAAAAGCTGCCCAAGAAACCTGAGGTATGCTCCTCCGCCAACAGGAATATTAGTATTCAAAAATCTCCGCGTTAAAATTGGGAACTCGATAATTTCGTCTTCTAAGTCATTATTCTTCTTGTTGGAAAAAGAAATACAGTGTGGCTGGCACGGCTCGTTTGGAATACCATAAAATGGATGATAAGTCGGAAAAATAGAGCTATCAAAAATGTAACCATGTTTCTTAATTATTTTGAGTCCCCAAAAAGTAGACTTTGTTATGCTAAAAATTGGAGCTCTAAAACTAAGTATCGGCGATCCGCAAATTTTCTCCAGTAGTCTTGTGGCTTTCCGAACTTCTTCATCAAAAGTGACCGCCCCGATCTCTTCTAGATGCCTGTGTGAGAAGCTGTGGCACCCGACTTCATGACCCTCAGCGACGATTTGTTCTACAAGTTCAGGAAAATTTTGAGCCACTTCGCCTAACACAAAAAAAGTAGCTTTCGCCCTGTATTTCCTTAAGAGATCTAATATTATTGGAAGAGAATACTGCAATCTTGACTTAGGTGAGGACACTTCAACATATCTAGATATGCCATGATACCAGTCTTCAACATCCACCGTAAGTATGTTAGCAGGCGGATTTGACGCGCAGTTCATAAATTTACTAGCAGTCATGCATTTTCAATTCTCGCTTCATTTCCAGTGGTTGATTTTTGATAGCCTAACTTGCCTAATCTAAGACTAGCTATGGCGCCGATTAGAACAATAAGCCATACAGCTAAAAACCTGTCGATTAATGCAATTCCAAGCGCTTTTGATTGAATAAATTCGGTTCCGAGAGACGTCAATATGAACACCATTGCGAGTTCAGCCGTTCCATATCCGAATGGCACCATTGAAGCAATAGCTAAAAGGATTGTAAAAACAACAACTACGGTGGCTTGAAGCAAAGAAACCTCTAAACCCACAGACTCAACTACAAAAAATAATCTGAGACCATTCAAAGACCAAAGCAAAAGGGTGAGACCAAGACCCAATATAGCGGTTTTTTTGCTCTTAATCAGAAAACCTACGCTGGTCTTGGAGTTTTGCATGAAATTCTGAAATCCAGTTTCAGCGTCTTTGGCTACTACTTTTCTAAAAAACTTGAACCGGTTTGTCATTTGATGCACTACTGTTCCAACAATGCTTGTCAATCGTAGAATCATTACCATTAAAACTAAAGTAACAGCAATTCCTACCATCAAAATTGATTTAAGTCTCATATCCAAGTTGAGTGAAAGAATACCCAAGATCGCAATTGCCGAGGCGGTGCCAAGATCAAGTGTTCGCTCAACAATAACCGATGACAAAGTAGAGGATCCAAGAGCCTTGTCTTTCACGCTGAGTGCTGCGGGCACAAAAAACTCGCCAAGTCTTGCCGGACTAACATTTTCAAAGAAGCAACCGCTCAGCAGAATCAAGAACATTCTGCGTGTGCTAATTTGGCATTCAACCTTGCGTAAGAAGACAACTCGCCGAACGCCTCTGACGACCAAGCCCAATAAAGTCATAGCTAAAGCCAAAAGGATGTATTCAGTTTTGGCTTGGATTAAAACGGTCCAAACGCTGTTCAGTCCAGCGGAAAAGAGAAGAAATAAAAGTGCAGCCGTTCCAAAAGCTACGGCGCCGATTATCCAAATTTTCTTCGTGGCTTTCCGCATCAACATTCGTTTACCTTAGACCAAAATGGTTAATTTAAGTTTATAAGCTAGTGCCATAAATACACGGGCATCCACGACCCAAAGGCTTTCGCTACGGAAGGTACAGGCCATATTGAAATTTAGAAATTATAAGGACGGCGACGAGCACCAGATAGTTGAGCTTCTCAATCAAGTATACAACAATTGGGGCACAGTCGAAGAGTGGTGCAAAAAGTACAAGCAAAACCCAAATTTTGACCCGAGGTTAATTTTCGTGTGCGAAGACGAAGGAAAAATCATCGGTTGCGTGCATTATCTGCGTAGGGATTTGAAATTTAACAATAATTTTCTTCATGCATACGTTGGAGGTGACGGAGCAACTCTTCCGACGTATTCTGGAAAAGGAGTTTTCTCCAAAGGTATGAGCCTTCTCTATCGAGAAGTAAAACGAAGAAGTGGCTCAATAATATATGGATTCAACAGTGAAAGCATATATGCTGATTTTTATCGAAGAAAGTGCGGGGAGGTAGCCGTTTACCGACCACGTGTTTTAATAAAGATCTTAGATTTTGAAGGACTAGTTTCCTCAATACTGCCAGCTGCAAATAGATTAATTGGAAGAAGAATTCCCATAAAAAAAACTAAGCCAGTGACTCTGAGGCTATTACTTGACGATAAAATTACAATTGACCTTTGTATATCTGGCGGAATAAAACTATGCAAGATTTTGTCCGAACCCGATATAACAGTAAAGACGCGCCTTAGAATTTTGTCAGATGCTTTGTCGGATGAACGACGCCTTTTAGCGGCTTTTGTTCTCAGAAGAATAAGTCTGAAAATATCTGGTTCAAGTGTACCAAAGCTGGTAACACTGATGGTTGAGGGTGTGATAAGACGCCGATAAGCATAGTTGAATGCTCACTGAAGAGCCCAGAGGTATATCAGCTTTCTCAGAAATTCAACGAGACAACAAGCGAGCTTAGCGGTTTCTCTCTTCGGTCTCCCCTTTTATGGTCAGAAATATACAACAATCAAGAATCACATTTGCTTTTGGCAAAAGAGGATACCCGAACCTTAGGCTATCTTATTGTTAACTTGCACCTTTACTCGACAGCACGCATTGCAACAATATCGGAACTCTGCGTCTGGGAAAGAAAGCAGGAAACGGCAAATGCCTTGCTCAATCAAGCACAGTTTTTCGCAAAGCAAATGAACGCTACTGCATTGGTCTCGTGGGAAA
>Ga0208688_1000115_pt1 | contig 73252 bp, 67 predicted proteins | sample June2015DPH_6_15_FD_184696 | JGI IMG/M metagenome (GOLD analysis project Ga0208688, IMG submission 184696) | Peatland microbial communities from SPRUCE experiment site at the Marcell Experimental Forest, Minnesota, USA - June2015DPH_6_150... | ecosystem: Environmental > Terrestrial > Soil >... | reverse complement strand
GTTTCGCGGAAGCCTTCAAACTAATGAGTGGACGTGCCAACGACTCCGAAAAACTAGCATTTTGGCCTTATTGCAACACGAGCGCTGGCTTTTTCCTGTGATTCAGCCTAACCTCTCCTTAACAACGTGACGGCAGTCTTGCAAATCGTGTTTGAGCCTTGTAGGTTGTTCCAGCATTCGCACTCTGCCCGCCAACCCGGCAGCGAGTTATCCGTGATGCCGTCCCCACATACCAATCTCGACATCTCAGGTGCCAATATCGACATCTCAGGTGCCAATATCGACATCTCCCTTCGTTTCAGTTCACTTTCTGCGGCAATTTGAGAACGATAATAATCAACAATAGCGTCCATCACCGAAACATTACGCTTGGTCTGGGGTTGATTCTCCCGAGATGCTCCTTGAGGAGCATCTCGGTGTTTGCGCGGACATCACTAGGGGCTAGACAAACCTAACAGGAATGGGTATTTAATATAACCGACAACGTTGCCAGGGGGGCAGAAGTGAGAATGTATGATTCGCAGTCGCCTTAGTTTTGCGCGTTTATATTTGAGAATTCTGACCCTGTTGTTACCGGCGTGCGCCTATTTTATCGCGGTCAAGGTGCGCTTCGGGTTCAACCTTTTGCTTTCGCGAACGGCCCCCGCCGGGCTTCCTTCCTATTGGGGAATTCTCCTGCTCACCACCATTGTCTGGGCAATTGCCGCCGAAGAATCAGAGTTGTGGAATGTTGAGCAGTTGTATGCTCCCGGTGGGAAAAGCCGGCGACTGCTGGAAGCCTTGGCATTTACTTATGCCGTAGTGATGGCGGTTGGATTTCTATACCGCCAAGCAAGTTATTCGCGCGTCGTGATCGCGATTAGTGCGATCGCTTTGTTCGTGCTGGCGACCATCACCCGCATCGCCTTCCGGGTATCTCTCGAATTGGTGCGCAAGGATGGTAGAAACGAAGTCAAGATTCTGGTGGTTGGCACCGATCGCTTCGCTCGGCGTGTCGGAACGTCGCTTCTGCATGGCGAGGTGCTCCCCTGCAGGATTGTTGGCTTCGTGCGGCTTCCAGATCAGGAAGTTGCTGTAGACGGGCCCGTATATGAACTGGATCAGATTCCGGTGTTCTCCAATGGGAACTCGATCAACGACATCATCATTGCTCTGCCTGCCGCTCGTCTAAGCGATGTCCAGAAGATCGCGCCCGCCCTGGAAAAACTCTGTGTCCCCACGCGGGTCGTCATCGATCTGGGCGAAGGAGTCGTCCTCCGCGACCGGCTGATCGACTTGGGCGGGATCCACATGCTCGATCTCCGTCCCACTCTGGCGGAGACCGGTTCTTACCTGTTCCAGAAGCGCATATTCGATGTGGCCTTCTCAGTGCTTGTTATGTTGCTCACGCTCCCGATTACGCTGCTCATCGCTCTCGCCATAAAATTAGGCAGCCGAGGTCCAATCTTCTTTGTTCAAGACCGCGTGGGGTTGAACGGACGAGTCTTCCGAATGTTCAAGTTTCGGACCATGAAAGTAGGTAGCTGCGAAGAAGGAGATACGCGTTGGACCTGCGAAAAAGATCCGCGCCGGACTACGGTTGGTACATTCTTGCGCAAAACGAACCTCGACGAACTGCCCCAATTTTTGAATGTGCTGCAAGGCGACATGAGCATCGTCGGCCCTCGCCCGGAGCGGCCCTTTTTTGTAGAAAGGTTCCTGGAAGAATTCGATCGTTACAACTCTCGCCACATGTTCAAGGCTGGAATCACCGGATGGGCTCAGGTCAACGGTTGGCGCGGGGACACTTCAATCGCGAAGCGCGTGGAATACGATCTGTACTACCTTCGCAACTGGAGTTTAACCTTCGATCTGCAAATCATCACCCTGACTTTGTTTCGAATGTTTACCAGCAAGAATGCTTACTGATGCCTGGAGCCGGGGTCAGGACAAGGTCAGAAACGAATCGTCAATTCTGTCTACACCCAATCACTATTTTGCCTTGACCTCAGAAAAACCGGCTTCAACCAGGTCGGCCTCAAGACGCCCACTTTTTCCTAAATAGCAGTTTTGGTGAGATTTCAAGAAACGCGCATGATAGCATGATTCTCCACGTGGCCAAGGGTTGCCGGATTGTCCTTGCCGCTGTCGTGTTTCTCTGGCCTGCTTGCGGTCTCGGCCAGATCCCCCCGTCTGGATGCAACGCAATATTCAAGGCGTTCAAAGATTGCACTTTGGCGGGGAAAGATGCCATTCCAGGTATCCCAACCTTCCAAAGCTATGCTTTGACGGGAAGTTTATTGGACAATAAGGATCTGGACGCCCAAAGATTTCACCCGGCAACAGCCGACGATGCGGCCACCGGAACCTCTGCGGAACCCGACAAGCAGGGTTTTCATTGGGGCCGCGCCTTGACCGAATCGGTTACCTTTCTCTTGATCGAGCAGGCATACGTTGTGCACACCGACTTCCGATGGGTGGTGTCTGAAAACGGAATACCCTTCAATCATTATTGGCGCGATTACAAGCAGTCGCTCTCCGAGTGGACGCAGTCTGGCTGGGACGACGGCGACCCCAATTGGTTCGGGTATGTGGGGCATCCGATTCAAGGGGCTCTGACCGGCTTCATCCAAATCCAAAATGATCCTAAGTCTGAGAAACTGGAGTTCTCCAAGACCAAGGCCTATTGGAAGAGCCGCTTAAAGGCTGCGCTATGGAATGCCGTTTACAGTACGCAGTGGAATCTCGGACCTTTGAGTGAGGTCACAGTTGAGAAGTATGGCTCGAAAGACAGGTTGCCGTGGAACGCGAACGGATCATATCCCTGCAACACGAACCATTGCTATACCGGCGTGGGCCAGATCGACGTTGTGATGACGCCCTTGGGTGGCACGGGCTGGTTGATCGGCGAAGACTTCCTAGACAAGAAGATTGTGCGCCGTGTAGAGGAAGCTACGCAGAACCGTTTTCTGATTGACACCGTCCGAGTTGCTCTCAATCCAATCCGCTCAGGAGCCAATATGCTTCACGGAGAGCACCCCTGGTATCGCGCCTCCCGCGATGGTCAAGAAGTGAGCTCTTTCGTTGACCAGAAATCTACCGCGCCGGCTGATGAGGTCCCGAATGCGCGAGTCCCCAATCATGGAAACGTATTTTTCGGATACACCCACGCGGGAGCATCTCAGTGCGAAGTACCCGCTTTCGGCACCTCAACCGCTTGCGATCCACTTTCCAGCGCAAGCTCTAACCTGAGCGGCTGGAACACATCGGTGGAGAAGATGTATCTTCGCTATTTTGGAGCGATTGCTGATTTCAGCGGACAGTATGGCGGTGTGAGCCAGACTAATTTCCTGTTCGGTTTGCGAGGGGGAGCTTCGATTGGAAGATTCCGGCCGTTTGGGCAGGCCATGATCGGCGCCGTGCGCGTACGGGAAAATGCCTCCACAGGAGCGACGTCCGATACGTCTTTTGCTGAAGATCTGGGCTTGGGACTCGATTTGCGACTGATGCGGCTGCTGAGTTGGCGCAACCAAGTCGATGAACTCAAGACCGGGTCGCCCGACTTCGAGAGGCGTAACCTTCGCCTGTCCTCCGGCGTCGCTCTCCGATTTTAGATTTCCTCTAACCAGCTTCCGCACTCTGAGGAGGTTCTCTTGAATTCACTTCGCTCTTTTGTGGCATATCTGGCACTGCTGAGCATCGCTCGACTCGCCGTGGCACAGTCGACGCCCACTGCCGCTCCCGAGAGTGCCCGCCTCGCCGGCTACTCTTCGCAATCCTCCCAAACGGAGCGCGACTGGGAGAAGAAACTCCAGACCGGCATAGTCTCGGATAACCTGCGTCAGAACATGCAGCGGTTAAGTGCGCGGCCGCACCACGTGGGTTCTCCATATGACAAAGACAATGCTGGGTGGATCCTCGCGAAGTTCAAGGAATGGGGATTCGACGCGCATATCGAGACCTTCACAGTGCTCTTCCCGACGCCCAAAGAACGTACCGTTGAAATGCTCGAGCCCACCAAATTCCGAGCCAAGCTGCAGGAACCCCCCGTTCCAGGCGACGCGACCTCCAATCAAACCGCCGAACAGTTGCCTACTTACAACGCGTACTCCATCGACGGAGACGTGACCGCGCCGCTGGTCTATGTGAACTACGGCAACCGCGAAGATTACGAGCAACTGGACCGCCTGGGAATTTCCGTCAAGGGCGCCATCGTGATCGCGCGCTACGGCGAGGGTTGGCGTGGCATCAAACCGAAAGTTGCGGCCGAGCACGAGGCCATCGGCTGCATCATCTATTCCGATCCCAAAGACGACGGTTTCTTCAATGGTGATGACTATCCCAAGGGCGGCTGGCGCCCGCGCGAAGGCGTGCAGCGCGGCAGCGTCATGGATACGGATTATCCCGGCGATCCTTTGACTCCCGGAGTCGGCGCCACTTCCGACGCCAAGCGGCTCGAAATCAAGGACGCGAAAACCATTACCAAGATTCCCGTTCTGCCAATTTCCTGGGGAGATGCGCTGCCGCTGCTTTCCGCTTTGCAGGGGCCGGTTGCGCCAGAGGGTTGGCGTGGAGCCTTGCCCATCACCTATCACATTGGCCCCGGCCCCGCGAAAGTTCATCTCAAAGTGGCCTCGAACTGGGACTTGAAGCCAGTGAATGACGTGATTGCGACCATGCGCGGATCCGATGCCCCCGATGAATGGGTGATCCGTGGAAATCATTTCGATGCCTGGGTGAATGGCGCAGACGATCCAATCTCGGGAATGGTAACGGTTTTAGAAGAAGCTCGCGTGCTCGGCGAACTGCATAAACAAGGATGGAATCCGAAACGGACGATCATCCTTTGCGCGTGGGATGGCGAAGAACCGGGTCTACTGGGCTCAACCGAGTGGGTTGAGACCCATGACGACGAACTTCAAAAACACGCAGTCGCATACATCAATTCTGACAGCAATGGCCGGGGCTTCTTCCGCGCCGGCGGCACGCATGACCTGCAGCACCTCATTAACGATGTAGCCCGTGATATTCAAGATCCCGAGAAGCACATTTCCGTCGAACAACGGGCGCGTCTGCAGCAGATTGCCCGAGCACATAACGCCGAGGAGCGGACTGAGATCAGAAAAAGCAACGATGTGCGGATCAACGCGCTGGGAGACGGTTCGGACTACACCGCTTTCATGGATCATGCCGGCATCTCCGCTCTCAACATCGGTTACGGGGGAGAGAACGATGCCGACTCCTACCATTCCATCTATGACGATTTCTACTGGTACACCAAGTTTGTGGATACGGATTTTTCCTATGGCCGTGCGCTCGCACAAACCGGTGGAACTGCGGTGATGCGATTGGCCGATGCCGATTTGATTCCCTACGAGTACAACGCGGAGGCGGAAACTATCGAGCGTTATGTGAAAGACCTGGAGAAACTGTTGAAAGACAAGCAGGAGGAAATCACCGAACGAAATCTGGAACTGAAAGAGGGCGTCTTCTCGGCGACAGCCGACCCGCGCAAAACCTATGTCTCCCCTCCGGCGAAGCAGGTTCCACCGTTCATGAACTTTGCTCCCCTCAAGAACGGAGTCGAGGCGATCAAGAACAGTGCGGAACGGTATCAGGCGGCGTTTGCCAGGTGGCAGGCCAGTGGAATCCCTTTGCCAGCCCGGACTGCCACAGCTCTGAATGGGGAGCTGATCCAGATTCAGAGAACCTTCCTCACCGAGAAAGGCTTGCCGGAGCGGCCGTGGTTCAAGCATCAGGTCTACGCTCCCGGTGCATACACCGGTTACGGAGCCAAGCCGATTGCTGCGGTTCGTGAATACATGGATCAGGAAAAATGGAACGAAGCTGATGCCCAGGTTCCCCTGGTGGGTCAGGTACTGGAGAACGTCGCCGCAGCTATCGGCAAAGCTGCGGATGATCTGGAGAAAGCGCTGAGAACTTCCGGCGTGATCGCCGTCACAAAGTAAGGATGCACAGTTACCCTATCCCCCGCCCTTTCCGCAGCGTTTTTGTGCCAAAAAGTCACCCTCAGCTGTGATTCCCGGTACTGCGGCAGCCCTATACCGGCGAGAAGATATCAGGTAAGACGATCTCCGCCGGAGGGATAGCTATGAAGAGAATCTTGATTCTTGGTGCTGCAGGCAGGGACTTTCATAATTTTAATGTCGTCTTTCGGGATGATCCCAACTTCCAGGTTGTCGCATTCACTGCCACTCAGATTCCCGACATTGCCGGCCGACGATATCCGGCGGAACTCGCCGGACGGCTGTATCCCGAAGGCATTCCCATCCTCGAAGAAAAAGATATGGAAAAGCTGGTCGCCGAATACGAGATTGATGCCGTGGTGTTTTCCTACAGCGATGTTTCCCACCAGAACCTGATGCATCTCGCTTCTCGCGCGGTGGCCGCGGATGCAGACTTTTGGCTTCTAGGAACCGAGCACACGCAACTTCGGTCGTCGGTCCCGGTCATTTCCGTATGCGCCGTGCGAACTGGATGCGGCAAGAGTCCGGTCTCGCGCCTGGTCGCCGAAGAGTTGCTCCGCCAGGGACGAAAAACGGTGGTGATTCGCCACCCCATGCCTTACGGAGACCTGGCGGCGCAAGCCGTCCAACGTTTCGCCAAGATGGAAGACCTCGACCTGCAGCAATGCACCATTGAGGAACGCGAAGAGTATGAACCGCACATCAGCAGAGGAACCGTGGTCTACGCGGGAGTGGACTACGAAAAGATTCTGCAGCAGGCGGAGAAAGAAGCGGATGTCATTCTGTGGGACGGGGGCAATAACGATACTTCCTTTTATGCCTCCGACCTGGAAATCGTTGTGGTCGACCCGCACCGTGCGGGACATGAACTGTCCTACTTCCCCGGAGAGGTCAATTTCCGGCGTGCCGATGTGATCGTGATTAACAAGGTCGACACCGCCTTCCAGCGGGACCTCGAGACCGTTCGCCATAACATCAAGCTGCACAACCCCAAGGCAACTGTTTTTGAGATGGCATGCCGGGTCTCTGTTCCGGAGCCGTCACTGGTGAAGGGACAGCGCGTGCTGGTTGTGGAAGATGGTCCCACACTGACTCACGGAGAGATGCCCTACGGAGCCGGAGTGGTCGCGGCGCGGCAATGCGGCGCAGCAGAATTGGTGGATCCGCGGCCCTATGCTGTGGGCTCCATCCGTGGCACTTACGAACGCTACGGGCATTTGACGAACCTTTTGCCCGCCATGGGCTACAGCGCCCTGCAACGTCACGAATTGGAAGAAACCATCCGCCGTACTCCCTGTGATCTGGTGCTGATCGCTACTCCCATTGACCTTGCGCGGGTGATCAAGCTCGACAAGCCGAATCTCCGCGTGACCTACGAAGTGGAAGAACTCACCAAGCCCGGTCTGGCCGAAATGCTTGTCCAGTTCACGCACGAGCACGAGCCAGCTCTGGCAGGAGCCGGAAAATGAATGGCAAGGATTTTCTCTTGATCCGAGACTTCTCGCCCTCGGAGATCCAGTACCTGCTCGTTCTTGGCCGTCAGGTTAAGGCTGACCCCACTGCTTTTAGCAACTCTCTGAGGCGCCAGACCCTGGCCATGATCTTCGAAAAACCCTCTTTACGGACGCGGGTCAGTTTTGATGTCGGCATCCAGCAGTTGGGCGGTTTTTCCCTTTATCTCTCTCCTGCCGAGATCAATCTTGGCAAACGCGAGTCTGTGTACGACGTGGCGAAGAATCTGGAACGTATGGTGCAAGGCATCATGATCCGGACCTTTGACCACGAAGTGGTGGTGCAGATGGCGCGGTACGCCAGCATTCCCGTCATCAATGGACTCACCGACTACGTTCATCCCTGCCAGGCGATGGCAGACTACCTGACCATCTGGGAGGCGCAAGGCAATCTGGAGGGTCTCAAAATCGCCTTTGTGGGGGATGGCAACAACGTGGCGCGTTCACTGATGTTTGCCGGAGCCCAGCTGGGCGCGCAGGTTTGGCTGGCCACGCCTCCTGGATACGAGCTCGATGCGGAGTCCGTGCAGTGGGCTTGCGACCGCGGCGGCGAGACCGGTGGCACTTGCACGCTGACCAATGATCCGGAAGAGGCAGCCTCCGGCGCGGATGTCATCTATACCGATGTCTGGGCAAGCATGGGGCAGGAGGCCGAAGCAGAGAAGCGCAGGCATATCTTCCTTCCTTATCAGGTCGATGGAACTTTGTTCCGCCGCGCCAAGCGGGATGCCATTTTTCTGCATTGTCTGCCGGCGCACCGCGGCGAAGAAGTCACCAATGAGGTTATCGACTCACCGCGGTCGCTAGTATTTCAACAGGCGGAGAACCGGCTGCACGCCCAAAAAGCAATCATGCTGGAATTGATGAAAGGCGAATTCGTCAAATTGCCGGGACTTTTGGAGTTGCAAGAGTTGATGCACGTGTAGCAACAGTGACTACAACTCGTAGGCCGCTTATGAAGACCATGCTCCTTGCCGTTGGCGGAAACTCCCTCATTCGCGCGGGCGAAAAGGGAACCATTGCCGAGCAACGGACCAATGCCCGACGGACAGCGGTGCAAATCGTCCGATTGATCCGTGGCGGTTTCCGAATCGTGCTCACGCATGGCAATGGTCCGCAAGTGGGGGCGGCGCTTCTGCGTTCGGAACGAGGAGCGAGCCAGGTTCCCGGTCATCCGCTCGACGTGTGCGGAGCATCGACCCAGGGTGAGATCGGATATCTTCTGGAGCAATCGTTGCAGACCGAACTGCAGCAGGCCGGTCTCCACGCCCCGGTTGCCACTGTTCTCACCCAGACCCTCGTGTCGGCTGACGATCCGTCAATGCAGCATCCCAGCAAACCGATCGGCCCTTTCTATTCGCGCGCCGACGCCGAGGAACGCAAGCGGCTCTTAGGGTGGGAGATTGTGGAGGACGCGGCGCGCGGTTATCGCAGGGTCGTTCCGTCACCGGAGCCGGTTGACATTGTTGAACTGGAGGTCATTCGAGATCTGGTCGAGCAGGGTGTAATTGTCATCGCGTGCGGAGGCGGAGGCATTCCCGTGGTCTTGCAGCATGGGAGATTGCAGGGCGTGGAAGCCGTCATCGACAAGGACCGCGCCTCCGCGCTGTTGGCTTCCCGCCTCGGCGCTGATCTGTTTGTTATTTCTACTGACACCGACTACGTGTACCTGGATTACAAGAAGCTCACGCAGCATCCGCTTCGGCAAGTCACCGCGACGGAGTTGGGCGATTACGCGAGAGCAGGCCATTTCCCTCCTGGAAACATGGGCCCCAAAATCGAATCCGTGTTGCGTTTTCTCCGCGACGGCGGCAAGGAAGCCATCATTACTTCTTGCGAAAATCTGTGCCAGGCGGTCCTCGGATCAGCTGGAACACACATCTTTCCCGATCACAACCTCGCGGAGATCGAGCGGAACGCCGAGTTGCATCTCCCGGTGGGAGGACGATGATGCCACACCCAGCTATCAACCCGGCCAAGCCAGGCCCGCCTGCTTTGGAATCGATAAGAGGCGGGATCGCCTTGAAACATGTCGTCGAGTCTCAGCAATTCACGGTTCCGCTGCTCATGGAATTATTCGAGCGGTCGCGAGGAATGGAACGCGTGGTGGCTCGCGGAGGTTCACTCGACTACCAGAACCGCATCATGGCCACGCTTTTCTATGCACCTTCTACCCGGACTCGTTTCTGTTTCGAGGCTGCCATGCATCGACTCGGCGGCCGGGTCTTGTCCACAGAGAATGCCGGCGTGTTTTCGTCGGAGGTGGAAGGCGAGCAGGTGGAGGATTCCATCCGGATTATCGGAGGTTATTCTGATGTGATTGTAATCCGCCATCCCGAAGATCACGGTGCACGCCGCGCCGCGGAAGTCTCGCCAGTGCCGGTAATCAACGCGGGGGATGGCAACGGCGGCCAGCATCCGACCCAAGCCTTGCTCGATCTCTACACGATTTACCGCCAGCGTCCGCTGGATGGCCTCAGCGTGGCCATCATCGGCGAACTGGACAGGGGACGTACGGCGCGATCGCTGGCGTATCTGCTGGCCAAGTTTGAACGGGTGAAGATGTTCTTCGTCAGTCCGCCACAGCTGCAGATGAAGCCGGACATCCTCGATTATCTCGATGAGCACAACGTCCGCTACGAACTGGAGTCTGATATCGACCGCGTGATCGCCGAAGTGGATGTGGTTTACCAGACCCGAATCCGCCCCGAACGCGTTCGAGATGTGAATGGCCTCAAGCGTTATGCCATCGATTCGACAACCGTTGAGCGCATGAAGCCGGACGCGCTGATCCTTCATCCCTTGCCCCGCACGGTTGAGTTAGACAAGTCAGTCGATGCCGATCCCAGAGCCATGTATTTCCGTCAGGCCAGGAATGGGCTTTATGTGCGGATGGCTCTGTTGACCATGCTGTTGGAGAAAGAGCAGTCCGCGCCGAGTCCCTGGGGCCCATGAACAAGAGGACCGCGAATCCGCCAGCTTCCAACTATTTCTACTCGTTGAAAGGATCTTATGACGACTCAATATATCGAGAAACCCTTACGCACTCAGGACTATGTCGAACTCGAGAACCACTATGGCGCTCATAACTACCATCCGCTCGACGTAGTCATCGAGCGCGCCGAAGGCGTCTGGGTCTATGACGTCGAGGGCAAACGTTACCTCGATTGCCTGGCTGCGTATTCCGCGGTGAATCAAGGACACTGTCACCCCAAAATTCTGCAAACTCTTGAGGAGCAGGCCCGGAAGGTCACTCTTACTTCGCGCGCATTCCGGAACGAGCAACTCCCTCTGCTCTGTAAAGAACTCCATGAATTGACCGGCTTCGACATGGTGCTCCCCATGAACTCAGGCGCGGAGGCTGTCGAGACCGCGATCAAGACGGCTCGCAAGTGGGGCTACAAGGTCAAGGGCATTCCGCGCGACCAGGCGGAGATTATTGTCTGCGCCAACAATTTTCATGGCCGCACCGTCACCATCGTGAGCTTTTCCACCGACGAGCAATATCGCGATGGCTTCGGCCCGTTCACCCCAGGGTTCAAAGTGATTCCCTTCGGCGATGCTCGTGCTCTCCGCGAAGCCATCACGCCCAACACCTGCGCCTTTCTGGTAGAACCCATTCAGGGCGAGGCCGGAATCGTCATTCCTCCCGAAGGATTTCTCCGGGAAGCGGCGGAAATCTGCCGCAAGAACAACGTGCTGCTCATGGCAGATGAAATTCAGTCTGGTCTGGGACGAACCGGCAAGCTCTTTGCCTACATGCATGAAAGAATCACGCCCGATGTCCTGATCGTTGGCAAGGCGCTCGCCGGCGGATTTTATCCGGTCTCAGCCGTATTGGCCTCGCGCGAGATTCTCGGCGTCTACAATCCCGGAGACCATGGCAGTACCTTCGGCGGCAATCCCATGGGCTGCGCCATCGCGCGCACCGCGCTTCGCGTCCTCATCGAGGAGAGGATGGTGGAACGTTCCGCCGAGCTCGGCGCTTATTTCCTAACGTTGCTGCAAACCCTGCGCAGCTCCGACCTCAAAGAAGTTCGCGGCAAGGGCTTGTGGATCGGCATCGAACTCCGCAGCCCGGCGCGCCCCTACTGCGAGGCGCTCAAAGAAGAAGGAATTCTATGCAAGGAAACGCATGACCGGGTGATCCGCATCGCCCCACCTCTCATCATCCGCCGTGAGGAGATTGACTGGGCCTTTGAGCAAATCGCAAGAGTGATTCAGAAACATTGAGCAGCGAACTCGAATATCCCGCAACCTACGCTTCTCGACTCGCCGTGCTCCTCTATTGCTACGTTTCCAAAATGGTGGATTTGTGTAATCGAGAGAGATTACGCCAAGAGGACTACGCCAAGAAGCTTTGGCCCGAGCGCTGCGCCGCCCCGAGGCGGATTGTTTGCCCGGATGTCCTTCTGACATCTACCCCGGTTTTCCAGTTGCCTGTAAGTTCTGTGTCCTGTGCCACTCCCCCAGTTGAAAACTCGCCGCCTCTCCGCGACTGTCGTTCCAGCGGTCGCGCTGGCCCTGGTAACAATGCTGCCGTTACGCGTGCGAGCAGCCGCGAACGAACTCAGTTTCTCGCCAACCAGCCTACATTACGGCGACGTCGTGGTGGGCCAGACTCGAACTCTTCCCGTCACCGTAACCAACCACGGTAAATCGAGGGTAACGATTTCGGGCATGGATTCGAGCGATGGCAAGTTCAAGGTCTCGAAACCGAAGCTGCCGGCGGTTCTGGCCGCAGGAAAAAGCCTTAAGGTAAACGTGACTTTCGCGCCCACTGCGAAAGGTTGGTTGGGCGCGCATGTCACCGTTCTCAGCAACGCCTCCGACCGGACCCTTACCCTGGACGTGGGCGGTACCGGTGTGAGCACCGAGGGCAAGCCTAAGCTGACCATTGCCCCCGCCACGCTCAGCTTTGGCAAAGTGGGTGTGGGAAGCACCGAGACGTTGACGCTTGGACTGAGCGCCACTGACGGAGGCGTAACCATTTCTTCGGTATCCAGCAGCAGTTCCCAGTTTGCCGTGCCAGGTGTGGCGCTGCCCTTGACGATCCCTGCGGGACACGAACTGTCCCTGAACGTCACGTTCACGCCGCAGAACAGCGGGAAAAAGTCAGCTACGCTCTCGTTTGCCAGCAATGCCGAGAATTCCCCAGCGTCCGAGCCTTTGGCCGGTACGGGTACCGCGCCTTATGTCACCCTTTCCTGGAACGCGAGCACGTCGCAGGTCTCGGGATACAACATTTACCGGAGCAAGTCTCGGACCGGTTCTCTCACCAGAATCAATTCGAGCCTTGATCCAGACACCACCTATACGGATGCAAATGTAGTCAGCGGCAGTACCTACTACTACGCAACTACAGCGGTGAACTCAAGCGGGCAAGAGAGTGGTTACTCGAACCGGGTAGAGGTGGCGATTCCGTAAATTGCCGCGCCCTCGACGTGATCGCTCGCACGTTTATGACTGACCCTCGCCAGATGTTCATGCCACGTCGAGCACACGTTCTCGGATAGCCGCGCCGAGAGAAGAGCTCTCTACACCGCCGCAAACATCCGCTTCTGCGCCTGCGCCACCAGGCTTTCGAACTGCGTGTGATCCAGGCAAAGGGCATGCTGCCCATAGCGGGCATCCTTGCCGACCACGTGCCAGTAAGGCATCCAGTAGAATTGTTTGCTCTCCTGAGCCCCTTGCAGCACAACGAGGAACGGATAGTAAGTGACTTCCTCTTCCTCCTCGCCCAGCCAGGACTCCAGCTTTTCGGGAAGAAACGCGTGCACCACTTTGAAGTCGCCGTCACCCACGCCTAACTGAAAGTCGAGGGACACATGCAACTCCCTCACACTCCCGCAGACGGGACAGTTTTCCGGATCGGACTTGGAAAATTCATATAGCGCATCGAACAGCCTTTGGAAGGTAGAAATCTTCTTATGACACTGCGTGCAGTAATAATATTGCGCTGCCACGTGTGAGCCTCCTTTTCCTTCACCGACAACATCTATACGGCAAGAGTAGGTTCCCTCCAAGCTAAAGGAGAGCAGCAAATGAGACTTCTGTCCGTATGTTTGGTCACATGCTCCTGTGATGCAGGTCGTCGCTTACCTTTTCGCCGCGGGATAAGCTAAAGCGTTTCGATGGGAGCGCACGTGCGCGAGATCGTCAGACAGCTGTGGCCCGAGCTCGATTGGATTGAGAATCTCCAACTGCGCGAACAAGTGACGCAGGTCTGGATCAAAGCCCTCGAGCGCAGTCCTCTCCAGCCGGAAGATCTAAGTCAGATTCCCTTCACGCTGCTGGTTCCGAACTGTCCCATCACTTTCATGGAACATAAACGCTGCGTGGTGCACATCGCGCGCGCCAGCGCCAGGGCGATGCGCGAATTCATGGGACGCGCCTTACCCGTCGATATGGATGCAGTGATCGCCGGTTCGATCCTAGCCGACGTGGGCAAGTTGCTCGAATACGAACTCGGGCCCGATGGCAAAAGCCGGCAGAGCGAGCGCGGCGAAGCGTTGCGGCATCCGTTCACCGGAGTTGCACTGGCGCTCGAGTGCGGCGTTCCGGACGCTATCTGCCACATCATCGCGGCCCACGCTGGCGAAGGCGACTTGGTCAAACGCACCACCGAGGCTTTCATTGTGCATCACGCTGACTTCATGGCGTTCCTGCCCTTCAAGAATCCCAAGAACATCAAGGTGACACCATAAGGAGGAACTCCTTGTCCGCAACGAAATCGATTGCCGCCCCGAAGGAAACCGTCACTGCCAAAATGTCCCGCTGGGCCGCTGGCCTGCAGTATGAGCACCTCTCGCAAGACGCGATCTATCAAGCGAAGCGTTTTCTCCTCGATTCCTTCGGTTGCGCCCTTGGCGGCTATCAGCAGCACGACGTAAAGATCGCTTTGGAAGTTCTCGGCGAGGTAGCCGGACGTGGCCCCGCCACAGTGATTGGCACGGGCGAGCGGATCGATCCCGTTTCCGCGGCGCTGGCCAACGCACTGATGATCCGATGCATGGATTACAACGACATTTATTGGAAGCAGGACCCCTCTCATCCCTCCGACATTTTCCCTGCGGCGCTGGCGTGCTGCGAGCGGGCCGGCAGCAGCGGCAAGGAATTGATTGTCGGTCTGGTCTTGGGCCACGAGTTCGAGATGCGTTTTTGCGAAGCTGCATTTCCCGGTATCCGTGAGCGGGGATGGCATCATGCCACGCTGACCGCGTTTGTTTCTCCCATCGTCGCCGGACGAGCCCTCCACCTGTCATGGCAGCAGATTCAGCACGCCATCGGCATTTCCGCCAGCCGCCACTGCACCCTGGGTGCAGTCACCGCGGGCAAGCTGACCATGATGAAAAACACGGTCGACCCGATGGCCACACAGAGCGGCGTGTTTGCGGCCCTGCTGGCGGAGAGAGGCTACTCCGGGCCCGAGCACGTGGTGGACGGCAAGGAAGGCTTGACTCACGTCTTCGGTACGGAATGGAAGTTGAATCTTCTCACCGATGGCCTCGGCGACTCTTGGCGCATCACGCAATGCGGGATGAAGGCATTTCCTACCGAAGCTCTGACGCATACGCCGATCTCGGCCGTGCTCGATCTGGTCAAGACGAACGATCTGCATCCCGAGCAGGTGGAGAAGATTCAGATTCGGTCGTTGGCGCGTGCCGCCGATATCCTGTCCGATCCCAGCAAGTACGATCCGCACACCAGGGAGACGGCAGACCACTCGCTGCCCTACGTGATTGCGGCGGCGTTGGTAGAGCGGAAGGTCACGCCGGTGCAATTCACCATGGAAAAAATCATGGACCCGAAGATCCGGGCGCAACTGAAGAAGGTGGAAGTGGTTGCGGATCCGGAGATTGAGAAAGTGTTCCCCGCATTACAAAGAGTAATCGTGAATATGACAACTACCGATGGACGCACGTTCAGCAAGCAGCTTGACTTTCCCAAAGGCGATCCGCGAAATCCACTCACGGATCAGGAAGTGGAAGAAAAATTCGGTGCGCTCGCCGAAGGTGTGCTTTCGACCGGAGCGCAGAAAAAACTGAAAGAGGCGATCTGGAATCTGGAGGACAGCGACTCGATCCGCAAGCTGATGGCGCTGATGAAAGCAGACGCCCAGAAAGAAACTGCCAAGATCAAAAGCAAAGTGAGATCGCGAGTGAATGGCAAGAAACATCGAAAAACTGTATTGGTGTAGACCCATTCATTGAAGTGCGGTCAATCTTGCCCCAGGAGTTCACCATGGCCCAGACCATCGTTGAAAAGATCGCGCAAGCCTACCTGGCTGAGGGGCCGAAGCGGCCTCTGCGTGCCGGTGATTTCGTTTCCATCCGGCCTTTTCATGTGATGACGCACGACAACACTTCAGCCGTTATGAGTAAGTTCAAAGCAATCGGCGCGAAAAAGATTTGCCAGCCCGAACAGCTTGTCTTTGCCCTCGATCACGACATCCAGAATCAGGATGAGATCAACCTGAAGAAATACCGCTCGATCGAGGCCTTTGCCAAAGAACACGGAGTCGATTTCTATCCCGCAGGTGCGGGCATCGGCCACCAGATCATGGTGGAGCGCGGTTATGTTGTGCCGGGATCGTTTGTCGTCGCCTCCGATTCGCACTCGAATATGTACGGAGCGCTCGGCGCCATTGGAACGCCCATCGTACGCACCGATGCGGCTGCGGTGTGGGCCACGAGCGAATTCTGGTGGCAGATTCCGCGGTCCATCCAGGTTGTGCTGGAGGGCAAGCTGCGTCAAGGTGTCAGCGGCAAAGACGTGATCATCACCTTGTGCGGCCTCTTCAACCACGACGAGGCACTCAACGCTGCGATTGAGTTCATGGGGCCGGGCGTGGCCAGTTTGTCGATGGATGCACGATTCTCCATCTCGAACATGAGCACCGAGTGGGGACCGTTGGTGGCATGGTTCCCGGTGGACAAGCTTACGATTGAGTATCTGCGCGGCGTACACCGGCGCCTGCAGGAGCAGGGCATCGAGCGCTTCGCGCTGAAAAGCATTGACGGTTGGGCTGCGAATCCGCCGCACCCCGATCCTGATGCTTTCTATGCGGCACGCATTACGCTCGACCTCGGAGAGATAACTCCCCATATCTCCGGGCCCGACACCGTGCAGGTGATGCAATCCCTTGCCGCCATAGAAAAGAAGAAGGTAGCCATTCAGAAGGCCTACCTGATTTCTTGCGCAAATTCGCGGCTGGAAGATCTGGAAGCCGCAGCTTGGGTCATGTGCGGTAAGAGAGTCGCGCCTGGCGTGAAGCTCTACCTGGGAGCGGCAAGCGCCTGGGTGCAGCAAGAGGCGGAGAGGCTTGGTATCTGGCAGACGCTGCTCGACGCAGGTGCGAACCCGCTGCCTCCCGGATGCGGACCGTGCATCGGCCTCGGCGTGGGATTGCTGGAAAAAGGTGAGGTCGGGATCTCCGCCACGAACCGCAACTTCAAGGGCCGCATGGGATCGCGCGATGCCCAGTGTTATCTCGCGAGTCCGGAAGTCGTCGCGGCATCGGCAGTCGCGGGATATATCGCCGGGCCGCATTTATTCGCGGATGTCGTACCGGCGCGCCGGTTCAAGGAATTTTCAGGAAACGGAAAGGGATATTCCGAGAAGGTTGAGATTCTTCCCGGCTTTCCGGAGCACGTGACAGGTCGCCTGGTCTTCCTGCCGCAGGACAACTTGAACACCGATGCCATCTACGGCAAGGACTACACCTACCGCGACGACATAACTCCGGAGATGATGGCCCGAGTCGTCATGGAGAACTACGACCCGCAGTTTGCCGCGCGTACTCACCCTGGGGACGTTGTTGTTGGCGGCTTCAATTTCGGTACCGGGTCGAGCCGCGAGCAAGCGGTCACATGCCTCAAAGCGAAAGGCGTTCGGCTGGTGATCGCAGCCAGCTTTTCGCAGACCTATCTGCGCAACGCGTACAACAACGGATTTCTATGCGTGGAGATTCCCGCGCTCGCCAAGCGACTTCGGGAACAGTTCGCCACGGAGATCGCAGCGAAGGAAAAGACGATCATCCCGAGCGAGGACGTGGAGATTGATTTCACTTCCGGCACCGTCGCCTGGCGCGGCGAGAAATTTATCTTCCCGCCGTTAGGCAGTGTGCCGCAATCGCTGGTCATTGCGGGAGGCGCCGAGAATCTGGTCGCGACCAAGTTGGGACTGGCATAAGCAAGAAATATGAGAAGAAATGCGAGGACGAAATCATGGCTAAATACACGGTAGTGACAATGCCTGGAGACGGAATTGGGGACCAGGTTCTGCCCGAAGCTCTTCGCCTTTTAAAAGCAGTCGGCTTTGATGCCCAGTACATGCACGCGGACATCGGCTGGGAATGCTGGCGCAAAGAGGGCAATGCTCTGCCTGAGCGCACGGTCGAACTGCTAGCCAAGCACAAACTCGGGCTGTTCGGCGCGATTACGTCCAAGCCCAAGAAGGAAGCCGAGGCTGAGCTCAAGCCCGAACTCAAGGGCAAGGGTTACTCCTACTTCAGTCCGATCGTGACCATGCGCCAGCGCTTTCATCTCGACACTTGCATCCGGCCTTGCATTTCGTTTCCCGGCAATCCCCTGAATTTCATTCGCCAGAGGCCCTCCGGCGGATTTGAAGAGCCGCAGGTGAACGTGGTTGTCTTCCGGCAGAACACAGAAGGCCTTTATGCAGGAGTCGAGTGGACCAATCCGCCGGAGGCGGTCCGCGCTGCCTTGGCCACGCATGCAAAGTTCAAACCGTTTGCCGAAACTGCGGGGCCGGACCTGGCCATCTCAGTGCGCATCATCACACGCGCGGCCGCACACAAGATCTGCAAGGCTGCATTCGACTGGGCCAAAAAGTATGGCTACAAGTCAGTAACCATCTGTGAGAAACCGAATGTGCTGCGCGAAACTTCCGGAATGATGGAGGAGGAAGCCAAGGCCGTGGCGAAGGAGTATCCAGGAATTGTGTTGTCATCGACCAACATCGATGCGCAGACTATGTGGCTGACGAAGAATCCCGAAGACTACGGCGTAGTCGTCGCGTCGAACCTCTTTGGCGATGTAATCTCCGACGCCTTCGCCGGATTAATCGGCGGCCTCGGCTTCGCCGCCTCAGGTAACATTGGGGATGAAGTGGCAGTGTTCGAGCCCACGCATGGATCGGCGCCAAAGTATGCGGAACTGTATCCACCCATCGTCAATCCGATTGCCATGTTCCTATCGGCCGTCATGTTGCTCGATCACCTAGGCGAAACCGAAAAGGCACAACGCATTCGCGACGCCATCGCGGCCGTGGTAAAGGAAGGCAAGGTGCGCACGTATGACATGTTGCGCATTCCCGGCGGCGCCAAGGCAATCAGCCAAGGCGCAGCCAGCACCGTTCAGATGACGGATGCAGTTTTGGCAAAGCTGGATCGAAAGGCGAGCGCACAGGAGCCTGAATTCGTGGCGGCCGGCAATGGTAACCGGGTTCGCTGATTGAGAGAACGCACATGAGTGTCGAAGTTGAAACGGCAACCAAGCACGCCGGCGAGGCGGGACATTCGGGCCCGGAGATTCGCTCGGATGTGCACGTCCGGATCGAACCGCTCGAGCGCGGCGGCGTCTCCGTCGCACTTGAATCGCGCGTCAAACCCTACTACGGCGATGCCATCCGCCGGCAAACCGAAGAGGTACTCGAAGCCCTCGGCGTGCGCCACGCGCAGGTGGCCATCCACGATGAAGGTGCACTACCATTCGTGATCGCCGCACGCATTGAAGCCGCAGCCCGGCGCGCAGGACTGGGTGAAGGCACGCGCGTGCTCCCGGACCGGCTTTCGCTTCCCGACCCTTCTCCGCGCGACCGCATGCGGCGCTCGCGGCTTTATGTGCCGGGCAGCGAGCCAAAGTATTTCATCAACGCCGCGCTGCATGGAGCGGACGCCATCATTCTAGATCTCGAAGATTCCGTCCACCCCAGCGAGAAAGATGCGGCGCGATTGCTGGTCCGCAACGCGCTGCGCGCCGTCGACTTTCTGCAGTGCGAGCGCATGGTGCGCATCAATCAGCTTCCACTGGGGCTTGAAGACCTGGAGGAGATCGTCCCCGAGTCTCCCGACCTGATTCTCATTCCTAAGGTCGAGACCCCGGGCCAGGTGATCGACGCCAGTCAGAAGATCGCGGAGATCAAGGCGAATTACGGCATCACTCGTCCCATCTGGCTGATGCCGATCCTCGAGTCAGCACTGGGAATCGAGAAAACCTATGAAATTGCTACCGCCAGCGGAGAAATTGTCGCGCTGACCATTGGCTTGGAAGACTACACGGCGGACCTCGGCGTCGTGAAAACGGCCACCGGCGCCGAGTCGCTGTTCGCGCGGCAACGCATGGTGAACGCCGCCCACGCTGCCGGTGTGCAGGCTATCGATTCGGTCTTTGGCGACGTTGGCGACATGGACGCCTTGCGCGCGTGGGCCTTGACTTCTCGCGCCATGGGCTTTGAAGGCATGGGATGCGTCCATCCCCTGCAGATTCCCGTCATTCACGAAGCCTTCGCGCCAACCCCGGCCGAAATTGAGAAGGCACGGAAAATCGTCGCCGCATACAACGAGGCTCAGCAGAAAGGCCTGGGCGTGGTAAGTCTGGGATCGAAGATGATCGACCCTCCCGTTGTACAGCGAGCCTTGAAGCTAATGGCGCGAGCACAAGCAATGGGGCTGGTCGCGTGAATTATTGAATCATCCGGGTGAGAGTTCTCATGGCCATTCTCGAGAAGACGGAATTAGTTCTCAACGCCGCCGGGCGCATGGTCCCGGAGATCGCGAACGGTCGTCCGCAGGTTCCCTACCTGGGCGTCGGCAAGTACCAACCGCGCGGAAACAAAGCTGCACCGCCCATCCGGACCGCAGCCGACTATCCCGAGAGTGGTGACAAGCGCGTGGCGGACCTCGAAACCGCACTCCGCAAATGCGGCCTGCGCGATGGCATGGTCATTTCTTCTCACCATCACCTGCGCGATGGCGACCGCGTCGCCCTCATGGCGTTAGAGGCTGCGGCAAGAATGGGTGTCAAAGATCTCATGTGGTTTCCCAGCGCCTCGTTTCCCTCGCAGAAGGCGGCAATCGAGCTGATGGCCTCTGGCGTGATCGACCACATCGAAGGCAGCATGAATGGACCGCTGGGCGACTACTGCACGCAAGGGAAAATGCGCGGCATGGGAGTTCTGCGCTCACACGGCGGGCGCTGGCAGGCGATTCAGGACGGCGAAGTCCACATCGATATTGCCGTGATCGCCGCCCCGACCGCCGACCCATTCGGCAACTGTGACGGCTCGCATGGCAAGTCCGCCTGCGGCTCTCTTGGTTTTGCGTTGGCCGATTCCCTCTATGCCGATCACGTCATCGCCGTCACCGACAGTCTGGTTCCCTTCCCCTGCATTCCCTGGCAGATTCAAGGCAACAGCGTCGACTACGTCGTGACCGTCGACTCCATCGGCGATCCCGCCAGAATTGTCTCCGGTACAACGCAAGTCACGCGCTCGCCCGACCGTCTCCGTATCGCCGAGTTCGTCGCCCGTTTCCTGCGTGACGCCGGCATCATGCGCAACGGTTTCTCGTTCCAGGCGGGCTCCGGGGGCATCGCACTGGCTTTCGTCAGCTACCTCAAGCAAATGATGAAAGACGCCGGCGTGAAGGCACGTTTCGTTCGCGGCGGCTCGACCAAGTATCTGGTCGAACTGCTGGAAGAGGGTCTTACCGACTACATCCTCGACGGGCAGACCTTCGACCTCAGCGGCGTGCAGTCAATAGCCAGCAACCCGCGCCACGTGGCGACGTCTCCGTTCACTTCGTACAACTACCACGGGAAAGGAAACTTCGCGTCCATGGTCGACGCCGTCGTGCTGGGCGCGACCGAAGTCGATGCGAACTTCAACGCCAACGTTGTCACCCACTCTGACGGTCGCCTTCTGCACGGCATTGGCGGCTGGCAGAACTGCCTAGCCGCTGGCTGTACCATCCTGGCCGTCCCTTCGTTTCGCGACCGCATCCCTGTCATCGTGGATGAGGTAACCACGCTGTGCGGGCCCGCCGAATTGATCGATGTGGTCGTCACCGAGCGCGGCATCGCCATTAACCCGCGCCGCCAGGATTTGCTGGATGCGGTCAAGGGATCGAAGCTTCCCATCCATCCGCTGCAACAGATCAAGGCGGAAGTGGAGCGCATCTGTGGAGGTAAGCCTCAGCGGCCCCAGCGCGCGGACCGTCCCGTCGCTATTGTCAAGTGGGTGGATGGCAGCGTACTGGACAGCGTCTGGCAGGTTGTCTGAAGCAGTAGTAGGCCTTGATTTGCTATCCCCTTTCCCTTCATAGGGATCTCTAACTCAGAATTACTGGTGAAATTGATTCTAAGCAAATGTCGGCGCCCATCTGCCAGACTGGTCCTTCCGTAATCTCCTATTTTTCATGAACGGGGCACATACTCGACTTTGCCCACATGCCTTACTTTCCCCCACCGGACGCCCGACGGCGCGCCCCGCGAACATCCTTCGCAGAAGCCACCCCTGCTGTCCTTCGATTCCAAAACGGTCGCCGAGTATCAGGCAAATTGCAGGTCATCTCTCTCACTGGCGGCTTGCTCTGTTTGTCGAGACCTCTGGATCAGGGCTCCCGAGTAAAGTTGATGTTTCTCACAGGAAGAGGATCGGTGCTCGGCGCAGCGGAAATGTTGAGTCCCATCAGCTGGAGTCTTCAGCCATTCAAGTTCGTCGGACTCTACGACGACGACCAGCAAAAACTGCAAGCGGCTATTCAATCGTCCTTAGACCAGAATCGTCACGATCATGGGCAGGTGGAAAGACACAGGGCTTGGTGATCTCAGTGATCTGGTCAGGCTGCCCACCCCTCAGCACAACAGACGAAGCCTGTTGAGCAGCCATATTTTCTAACAAGATGATTTCAAATCGACCGGCCGACCGGGCCGTTGGCGCAATCGCGATTTTGAGCCAACAGTCGTCAGGCCAGTCAATCGTTGCGTCTCGGTGTACGCCTATTTCAGCTTCACGAAGAGCAGGACGAAGATCGCCCACACTCCAACTGTGACTGGAAATTGCACTACGGCTGCATCGCGCATTGGGCCTCCTCTGGGCAGCGCGTATGTAAGGAACATCATCGCCAGAGCAGTGAGCACGCCTAAGACGAGTTTGCTTTTCCAGCTCATGAGGTGTTTGACCTCACTTTCCTTTTGCCGGATTATCTTCTCGCAGCGGGACGAAGTATACGCTCAGAAAGCAACGGGAACAAGTGGCCGCCGATGGTTGATGTAAGCAGGCATCGGTAACCAGCACCCCGACTGGACGTTCGTAATTTGGAATTCCGTTCAAGTGGTAGTCAAATCAATTTGCCCGCCACTTCATTAGGTAACTTTGGCCCTTCCAGGGACCGAAGTACACCTTCGAAAAAACACTAATCCTGGCCGAACCGGAGTTGTGCAATAGTCATGTCTCGGCTGAAAGCAACAATTCTCTGCATTGACGACCACTTGAATGGGCTCATCGGCCGCAAGATGTTTCTCGAGAACCACGGCTATGAAGTCCTGGAGGCGACCGGCGGGGACGAAGGCCTGAAGTTGTTCAAGTCACATTCCGTGGACGCGGTGGTTCTCGACTACCAGATGCCCGGAATGAACGGTGACGTGGTTGCCACGAAGATGAAGCGCGCCAAGTCCCATGTCCCCATCATGCTGTTATCCGCCTACGGACCGCTGCCGACGAGCAAGCTGGAGGCAGTGGACACCTTCCTGTCGAAATCCCAGCCGCCCCAGATTCTCTTATCCACGCTTCAGGATCTACTCAACAGTCAACCCAAACCATTCTTTAGCCGATGGCTCGATACCTGGAGGAGCCGGAATGAAGGAGTGAGGCAATGAACTTTTTGAAGAGGGTTTTTGGACAAGGTTGCGAGCACCGGTTCGCTTGGCCCCGCATCGGCTCCAATGGGGACCACTATCAAATATGCTTACTTTGTGGAACGGCTTATGAATATGACTGGAGACTGATGCGACGGACTGATCGGTTACTGCCGGTCGATGCCCCACACGTCTAAGGACTAACGGTCACTGCGTCACGCAAGCGTCCTATCAGTTCTTCCGGCGCGCGATGGATCTGCGCCCCACCAACTCGGGTTCGATCGCAATTCCCGGAGCATACATCCTCCCCACGCGGAGCGCATCATGAAGAACAGAGCTTCACTGAGCGTCCACGTGGGGTGGATTTGACGACTCTTATGGCCAATTGTTCACTAGATTCGTAACGTTCGGACTGCCCAAACCGGTTGCGAAGTCCCAACCCGGGTGTGTCGGGTACGCCACCTGCAGGGAGGTGTCCGATACAGAGAGGACGCCGAATTGTTCTCCTGCCGGCAGGAAACAATTGTTGGTGCCGTAGCAGGGAACATCATTGTTCCCTCTGGTTACATCGTGGAAAATGCAAGACCTTCCCACTTTGTTACCGTCATTGGAATTGCACTTCGACAAGGCTGAGGTGTTGGGATTGGTTCGACTGCCGTATTCCGACGCAGCTAAGTCATAATAAATCGGGGCCGGATTACCCTGAGGACCACCTGCCTTCTGGTTAATGAGCGCCTGAATACTTGCAAATTGAGGCGCCGTGAAGGAAGTTCCGCCAGCGCTGTTGTAGAACACGTCCAAGGGTTTTGAATAGTCGCAGGGAACCCCTCCCTCTTCCTTGTCTGACATGCACAGGATGATCGCGTGACTCCAGAAGGCGTTAGATGCAAACAACGAAGCATCTGGTAAATCACGCTTGCCATCAGCTGGAACACCATAGACTGGGGCCTGCCAATAGGGCTTGGCGTATACAAAGCTAGGCCCTCCACTGCCGCCAACGATATCCAGGAATCCCATGCCAATGGAGCTATTGCAAAAGGAAACTCCATCTGGGTATCCCACATAAGTGAAAAACACACTGCTGGCGCAGGAATCGTCCCAGGGCATCTCCGGGATATATGACTTGGCAGATTCTCCGGTTGCACTGTTGGTCGCAGTCCAGTAGGTGCTGTTCGTGCCATTGGCGGTATCGGCAAAATCGGTGCCGCCAGAGGCAAAATTGTAAGGGGTCGAGGCAAGACCATTCACCGCGATGCCACCGACTGCGTAGGGGGCGGTATCGAAGTCGTCACAGCCAGCCGCAGATCCGTCGCCGGCAGCAACGAAAACCGAAACTCCCTCGACTGCTGCTTGTTGCCAGAGGGCGTTGACAAAACCATTGCCATTTGGTCCAGGCCCAATATCCGCTTCACATTCTAGATAGCTGAGACTCATAATGGGCGGTGGACTGCTAGTGTCCAGCAAATTCTGCGCGGCGATAAAGGCGCCAAAGTTTGTGGCAGTGTTGGCGCACGAGGCTACTTCGACGTCGGCGTCGGGCGCGACCGCTCCAGACCACTCGGCGTCAAGAGCAGCTTCACCTTCCGCCCCGTTCTTGCCCGGGTCAGCACAACCAGGGCCAGGGTGAATCTGCTTGAAAGTGCCCGAATACGACGAGAGACCGAAAGCCGTGCGGAACGTGGCCACATCTCTCGCCTGTATATCGGTTACTTCGAGGACAGCTACGGTTTGTCCCTTTCCCGTGATTGGCTTAGTCCCCGTATAGAGCGGCGCAACGTTGTAGATGGTGGCGAAATCCGGCGGGGCTTCGTCATATTGCTGGGTATTGTTAAATCCATCGGGGCATCCGGTGCAGGGAAACGAAAAATTCGATCGCGGTTTCTTCATCAGCGGTTTCGGCAGGAAGTCATTCAGCGAGACGACACCGACTACGACAGGTGCGAGTGCGGCCGGAATTCTTGGATCGCTGGCATTCGCGATATGCTGCTCGCCGTTCACGTTATAGCGGTGAATTTCAGTGTGGAAAGCATTACTCACTTGGCCAGCGGTGCCCGACACGTCGATGGTCATTCCGCTCTTATGAACCAGGTTGACCTGCAAGCCATGTGAGTTCAACCAGCGAACAACCGCGTCGATGTCTTCCCGCGATGGCCCGAACTTTCTGCCCAACTCGTCGGCAGTTAGCCATTTGTGGTAGTTCACCGAATGTGGGTTCTGAAGTTCAGCCGCCAGACGTTCCAGCGCCTGTTCCTGCTTGGGGCTACGCCGTAGTACTACAAACAGGTGCTCCATCCGCAAACTATCCGCAACTGCTCCCTGATCAAATTTTGAGAGAGCAAGCGGGTGGGTATTGCCAGTGAGCTGAACCAGGTCCGATTCGTTCACCGAGGTCACGATTCGGTTGGCGGGGTTGGACGAAGGGGCGCTATAAGCAACTGGCGCCAAAGTGCTCACCACAAGCAACAGCAGAAAAGCAAGAAGGGTGTAGCGTGGCACAGACATAGATATCTCCTGGGTTGGAAGTTGGATTCAATACTGACGTCAAATTCAGAGACACACGAAGCCACCCGAGTGCTTGTTGGAAAACCGGAAACCGCGCGAGGAAACAAGATCGAACGCGTCGCCAGCATCGTATGCATGTGGGCAAGACGCTGTCAAGATGGACGAAAGTTTAGGAAAAAGAATCTCAGCTAGTTATCAATGTTCTAATAATAACCGAGTTACCCAGGTGCAATCCGAGCAACTGGCGGCACATCGGAGATAATTCCGGAAGCTTGTGCTTTGTTCTCCCCCTGGAAGAACTTAACCAATGGGTAACTGTTGATCGCCGTTTCGCATTGACGGAGCGTAATTGATTGCGACCGTTTAACTGGCCCCAATGCTCTCTGTGATTGCCCCATAAACGATCTCCTCGACCGGGTCAAAGGCGATTGCTATAATTACGCGTCCAACCGACCGCCCAGCACATGATGTGCAAATGTGATCCGGGCCGAACCTTTCTGCTGGGCTGTCAGAATCTCACACGGAGAGGTGTCTTATGAAAAAACTGTTGTTAGCCCTGGTGCTGTTGGCGTCAGCGACATTGTTTGCCCAAAGTCCGTTCGATGGGACCTGGATGACCAAACTGGACACGGCCAAGTTTCCCACCAAGCCCGACCAATATTCCTTGAGGAACAACACGTATGAATGCCTGACTTGCGTTCCTAAGGTCGCAGTGAAGGCCGATGGGAACGATCAGAAGGTCACGGGCCATCCCTACTATGACACGATTGCAGTTCACGTCGTGAATGCCAGTTCGGTCGAAATCATCGAAAAGAAAGACGGGAAAGTCATGTACAACGACACGGCGACCGTCTCGGCCGACGGGAACACTTTGAACGACAAGTTCACGGACACGACCGGAACCCAGCCCGTGACCGGAGAGGTTACGTCCACGCGGGTGAGCCCGGGCCCGGCCGGCTCGCACGCGATGTCGGGTTCGTGGCGGACGGAGAAGGTCAATAGCATTTCCAGCAACGGTCTTACCGTGACCTATCAGGGCACAGCCGATGGACTGAAGATGTCAGATCTGAACGGCAACAGCTATGACGCGAAGTTCGACGGCAAAGAGTATCCGATTCAGGGAGACCCGGGCCACACGATGGTTTCGCTGAAGCGGATTGGAGACCGCACGATTGAGGAAACCGACAAGCGGGACGGGAAAATCGTTGGCCTCTACCGCATGACCGTTTCTTCCGACGGCAAGTCGATCCACGCGGAGTACCACGATAAGCAGCACGGGACCACAACCTCGTTCACGATGGAGAAGCAGTCGTAAGGCGGTGGGCGCGCGGCGGAAAACCGCCGCGCTGCTTTGCAACCGCCCGGCGATGGACCGTCACCCCGTCCAGCACCGCCTCCCCTTTTCTCCTACCATCGAAATCTCCGGGAGCAAGTGCGTGAAACAGTGGAATGCTTTCTTTGGGCCGAGAGAAACCGATCCGGACTTGGGTCTATTTTGGGTCCGATAACAGGCTAAGCTCGCGCCGGGAATCTTTTCGCGTCCCTGCGGAATCTGGTATCAGAGAGTCTGGAGGAGCGAGAGATGGCACTGATCCTGACCGCGATATGCGTATCGGTGACGTGCCTGTTGATCGTAATTCGGATCAAACGCACAACAGACCGACGTGAGATGGAGCAGCACAGCATCACAGCGGAGGCACTCCACACGCTGTTGGCTGCAAATCAAGAGGTACTTCTCTTTGATGTTCGCCAGCCGCTCGACTTGTTGGCCAACTCTGAGATCATCCCTGGCGCAAAAAGAATTCCCCCAAGAGAAGTGCTGGAGAACCCGTCGCTCATCCCGAAAGAGAAGGACTCGATTGTCTACTGTACCTGCCCCAGTGATAAAACCAGTCGAGCAATTTTGCATCGAGCTCGTGCCCTGCATTTCTTACGGATCAAATTCCTCAAAGGTGGGTTGGAGGCCTGGAAAGCGATGGGCTATCCGGTCGAGCCATACACCAAGCCTTTCCACCTCTGACACTGCAACCTAGCTCCACTCTTGAGGACACTTCCGCAACGATTCGGCATGCGTCCTCGGCCATTAGATTAGGAGGATGGGTCTAAACAGCCTTTTCAAGCACCACGCTGACACGACGCCGTCCCTCGACACACAGCGCAGAAACATTCTGCCCTGGATGAAATGCTCACTGGGAAGGTTCACGTGGCTTAATTACAGGAATTGCGCGACCAAATTCAAAGTTTTTATATCTAACAAAGTCGTCCGGGCATCCCAGAAGTCTGTAATCATCTGTTTGCCCCAAAAGCCCGAAACGAGATCAAGAATGGCCAAGCCGATATTGCTGAGCGTAGATGACGACTCGGATGTTTTGCGGGCGATAGAGCGCGATCTTCGTTCGCAGTACGGCTCTGAATACCGGGTTATAGGAAGCGATTCGCCCGAGGGCGCGCTCGATCTCCTGAAACAGTTGAAGGTGCGTAACGACAGCGTGGCTTTGCTGCTTGCCGACCAGCGCATGCCGCGCATGGACGGGGTGGAATTCTTGCAACAGGCAATAGGAATCTTCCCCAGCGCGAAGCGGGCGTTGCTCACTGCGTATGCGGACACCAACGCCGCGATCAGCGCCATCAATCAGGCCAGTATCAACTATTTTTTCTTGAAGCCGTGGGATCCTCCGTCGGAGCACCTGTATCCGCAATTAGATGATCTGCTCGACGACTGGCAAGCCTCTTTCCGTCCAACATTCCAGGGGATCCGGTTGCTGGGCACCCGCTGGTCGCCCCGATCGTATGAGTTGCGGGACTTCCTGGCGCGCAACCACGTTCCCTATCAGTGGATTGACGTCGAGCTTTCCGCCAATGATCCGGAAACCAAGCGCCTCCTGGAAGCGCTGGGTCCTGAGGCGGCCAATCTCCCCGTCGTGCTCTTCCCCGACGGGACGAAGCTTCTTGAGGGTGTACCCGCGGACGTCGCGCAGAAGGTCGGGCTGCGCACGCGCGCCCAAACCAGCTTCTATGATTTGGCGATTGTGGGTGGGGGGCCGGCCGGTTTGGCCGCTGCCGTTTATGGAGCCTCTGAAGGTCTGCATACAGTGATGATTGAGCGCGAAGCACCCGGCGGTCAGGCTGGTATGAGCTCCCGCATTGAGAACTATCTGGGATTTCCAACCGGGCTCAGCGGCGGCGATCTGGCCCGGCGTGCGGTAGTGCAAGCCCAGCGTTTCGGAGTGGAAATCCTGTCGCAGGAAGCTGTTGGCGCCCGAGCCGAGGGCTCGTACCGAATCATCAAGCTGGCGGATGGAAACGAGATCTCTTGTCACGCGCTGATGATCGCGACTGGAGTGCAGTGGCGGCGCCTGGCAGCTCCGGGCATAGACAGGTTGCGGGGTGCGGGGATTTACTATGGTGGCGGCGCTACAGAGGCTCTGTCATGTAAGGGTGAGATCGTCTATGTGGTCGGCGCCGCGAACTCGGCGGGTCAAGCGGCAATGAACTTCGCGAGATACGCGGAGCGCGTCATTATTCTTGTGCGCGGCAAATCGCTCTCCAGCACCATGTCGCAATACTTGATCGACCAGATTCAAGAGACGCCTAACATTCAGCTTTGGACACACGCCAGCGTGGCCGAGGCGCATGGCGAAACACATCTGGAGGAGATTTCGGTGCTTTGTTCCGATACCGAAAAGATTGAACGCGTGCCGGCGAGTGCGATGTTTATCTTCATTGGAGCATCGCCGCGGACGGATTGGCTGGCAAATGTCGTCGAACGGGACGAGCGCGGTTTCCTATTGACGGGTCCTGACCTTATACGCGACGGGCAACGCACAAAAGGATGGACACTCGACCGGGATCCGTTCTTGCTCGAGACCAATGTGCCCGGCATCTTTGCCGTTGGCGATGTGCGCCACGGTTCAATAAAACGGGTGGCTTCGGGAGTCGGTGAAGGATCGGTAGCCGTGCAATTCATCCATCAGTACTTGAGCAAGGTGTAAATGGTCGAACAATCCGAACTACTTCGCGTCCCCGTCTTCGCTGATTTGCCAGACGATCAGATCGCCTGGTTCATCAGCCAATCGCAAGAGATGAATCTCAAGGCGGGTGACGTCTACTCCCGCCAAGGCGATCCTGCCGATGCCATGTTTGTGATTCTTGAGGGGCAACTTCAGGGGCGGGGCGAGCTTGGGGGCGAAACCTTCGTCTTTGACCTGGAGCCGGGCGACGTTACCGGATTACTGCCGTTCTCGAGGATGAAGCGGTTTACGGTGAGCGGGCGAGCCGTGACGGACAGCCACGCCTTACGATTTCCTGCTTCGCTGTTTCCGGATCTTGTACAGAAAATGCCGGAGCTGACCAAGCGTCTCGTGGGCCTGATGTCCGACCGGATCCGTGAAACCACCCGCCTCGAGCAACAGAGAGACCGGTTGGCTTCTTTGGGGAAGCTTTCGGCAGGACTTGCGCATGAGCTCAACAATCCGGCCTCGGCTGCGAAACGCGCCGCCAGCCAACTACGCCAAATGCTAACGAAAATCAGGAACGCGAGCCTCGAACTGGGAAAGCGTGATCTCTCGCCGGCCCAGAAAGCAGAGATCGAAAAACTGGAAGCTTCGTTCACCCAACCGGATGTAGTTCCGCCGGATCCGCTAACTATCAGCGACCTGGAAGAGCAGATTGATTCCTTGTTGCGCAGTCATGGACAGAACGACTTGTGGTTACTGGCGGCCGGGTTGGCGCGAAGGAACATCAAGCCCGAGGTGGTCGAATCGTTGTTTGCGATCCTTGATGGGGACACCGCACGGGCCGCTCTGGTCAGGATCGCCGCTTCAGTGGAGATCGCGAGTCTGGTACACGAAATCGAGAGTAGCACCTCGCGGATTTCGGATCTGGTCGGCGCCATCAAGGAATACACCCACATGGATCAGGCGCCGGTGCTGAACGTAGACGTTGTGAGGAGCCTGGAAACCACGCTCACGATCTTGAATCACAAGCTGAAACAAGGAGTCGCGGTGCAGCGCGATTACCAACAGGTTCCGCTCCTCGTGAATTCTTTTGGCAGCGAACTCAACCAGGTCTGGACCAACATTATTGATAACGCCATTGACGCGATGCACGGAAAAGGCGAGCTTCGCGTCCGGACGTACCAACAAGACGGTTGCGTTGTGGTTGAAATCGCCGATAACGGTCCAGGAATTCCCGAGGAGGTGCAGCCTCATATCTTCGAGCCTTTCTTCACAACCAAAGGAGTTGGGGAAGGCACGGGCCTCGGCTTGGATACGGTCCAGCGAATTGTAAAGAAGCATCGGGGAAATATTCAGGTCACTTCCAAACCAGGTGACACGCGTTTTCAAGTCTGGTTGCCGTTAGCGGGGGCTCCAACCTAATGTGCACAACTCGCATAGTTGACCGGTTCGTCGTGACGACGATGAAATCAAAGTGGTGTTTAGCTCACGCGAGGAGCGCGATGGATGTTTGATAGCATTCTTTGCGAAGTAACGGAATACAATCCGGATGTTCTTGAGCCACTGATTGGGCTCGCAGTGGAAATTGCCCGCGAGGGTCGAGAGGGAAGGCGCGTTGGCACGCTGTTCACGCTGGGAGATGAGAATGCCGTGCTCGCCAGATCCAGACCGTTGATTTTGGATCCGCTGTTGGGGCATCCTGAGTCTTCACGCCACGTCACCAATCTCAATCTCCGCGGAACCATCAAGGAATTGGCGCAGCTGGATGGCGGGTTCGTGGTGAGTCGCGACGGAATTGTCCTTTCCGCGTGCCGCTACCTCGACGCCGTGGCCGCACAAGTGGACGTTCCGCTGGGACTCGGCAGCCGTCACATTGCCGCCGCCAACATGAGTGCTGTGACCAAGGCGGTGGGCATTGTGGTTTCTGAGAGTTCCGTGGTGCGACTTTTCTGTCATGGACAACTGGTCGGCGAAATTATTCCCGAGCTTTGGATGATGGATCATGCGGCCCACCTTCGTGGTGCCGTGAAGAGGGAGCAAGTCGGCGAGTTGACGGTACTAACGCCAAATCCGCGACAAGCCCCTACCTCAAAGCGCCCAGCCACTGACACACGGAACGAGAACGCGAGCGCATCAGAGTAAGGCTCCTGATGCAGGGACCGAACACCATGGCCGAAAATTCATAGGAGGATTTATGGCAACGAGCAGAGCCACCGTAGTACCAATGAAGATGACGCAGATGAAGGCGGCGCAAGTGCCCAATCCTGGTGCAGATTTCCAGATCGTCGAGCGCGAGATTCCTAAGCCGGATGCAGGACACGTACGGATCAAGGTGCAGGCCTGTGGCGTCTGCCACAGTGACGTGCTCACGAAAGAAGGCTTGTGGCCTGGAATTCAGTATCCCCGCGTTCCAGGACATGAAGTCGCGGGCATCGTCGACGAGGTGGGTGCCGGCGTTTCGGAGTGGAAGAAGGGGCAGCGCGTCGGTGTCGGATGGCACGGCGGCCACGACAACACGTGTCGGGAGTGCCGACGCGGAGATTTTCGCAATTGCCGGAATCAGAAAATTGCGGGCATTAGCTATGACGGCGGATACCAGCAGTACATGGTGGCTCCCGTGGAGGCACTGGTGGCGATCCCGGAAAGTCTAAGTGATGTCGACGCCGCACCGCTGCTCTGCGCCGGAATTACCACCTACAACGCGCTGCGGCACAGTGGCGCGTTTCCTGGCGATCTGGTTGCAGTGCAGGGTATCGGCGGTCTGGGTCACCTCGGAATTCAATTCGCGAACAAGTTTGGTTATAAGGTCGCGGCTATCGGGCGCGGTTCTGAAAACGCGGCGCTCTCCAAGAAGCTCGGAGCGAACGTGTACATCGACAGCAAATCGACCAATGCAGCGGAGGCATTGCAAAAGCTGGGCGGGGCACAAGTGATTCTGGCGACAGCCCCAAGCTCGAAAGCGATGTCCGAGTTGATCGACGGTCTGGGGCCGAATGGCAAGCTCATGGTGATCGGTGCGACATTCGATCCCATTGAGGTCACACCGATACAGCTCATCAGTGGAAGTCGAACGATTCAAGGCTGGGCCGCGGGAACGCCAGCCGATTCCGAGGACACACTGCGCTTCGCCGAACTGACCGGTGTGCGTCCCATGATTGAAACATATCCGCTCGAAAAGGCGGCCGAGGCTTACGCGCGCATGCTGAGCGGCAAGGCAGAGTTTCGCGTCGTTCTAACGATGTGAAACTTGACGAACGACGTCGCATCCGAGCGAATCGGATACGTGCAACAGACAATTTCTTATCAAGGAGAACACACCATGAGCGTACTCGAAAGGCATGAGAGTCGATTATCCGATCGCGATCGATGACGACCATGCGATATGGCGTGCTTTCAAGAACGAATATTGGCCGGCTATTCGTGGATGCGCAGGGGCATATTCGATATCATCAATTCGGCGAGGGCGGAAACGAACAGTCGGAACACCTATGGTCGCGGTCCCGAAGTCGGCTTCTCCTCAGTTAACTTCCGGAGTGACCTAACTTCCGTATAGCCCGTGGCGACGATTCAGGATTCATCGGACGAGACCAGTCTTGGCGGCAGATAACGAGCTCAGTTCACCCGCGCAACTATGACCGTGGCGTCATCCGTCTGGTGTCCTCGTGAAAATTCATCCATCGATGCGAAGATTGCACAGGCAATGTCGTCAGCGCATTGCGCGTCGCTTTCGGCCGCTGCTTTTCGGAGGCCCTCGACACCCCACTCTTTCCCGGCCGGATTCACCGCTTCGGTCACCCCATCCGTGTAGGCGATGATCAGATCACCGGGACGAAGCTGCACCAGGCCCTCCTCATAATTCCAACTCGGGAAAATGCCCACCGGCACGCCGCCGGTTTCAAGCCGAATCGTCGAGCGATCTTGCCGGATGACTAGAGGCGGATTGTGTCCTGCATTCACGTAGCGCAGCGTGCGTGTGGTTCCGTCGAAAACTCCGTAGAATAATGTGGCGTACCGGTCAGCGAGAGAAGATGCGTGTACGTGAGAATTTACCGCACGAAGAACGGCGACCGTGTCGTTTCCCGCAAAGGAAGCGGCGGTACGAAGCGAGGACTGGACACTCGATATCATAAGTGCGGCGGCGAGGCTTTTGCCGGAGGCGTCTCCGACGCCCAGGGCGAGACGATTGTGCGAGAGCGGCAGGACACCATAGCAATCACCGCCGAGGGCGCGAACTTGCCGGCAGCGCGCGCTGTAACTCAGAGCGTCAATCGTCACGCCCGGATGGTGCATAAAGCGCTGCTGTACGTCGCAGGCGGTTGCCCAGTCCTGGCTAACATCCATTACAACTGCATCGGTCGTCATCTTCGCACCTCTGTAAGAATGTCGATCCCGGAAGCACAAAATCGACATCACGACGGCCCGATTTTCTTCTCAAAAATATCCTTCTGGGATGTCGAGAGTCGCTTACCTGCTCCGACTGGCTTATGAAAGCGCGAAGTCCGCGCTAACGCAGGAGGGAAAACACATGAAATACATTTTGCTGATGACCGGCACGAAGGCAGGTGTCGATACTTACCGTGCTTGGACCAAGAAGGACATCGATACGCACATGGCAAGCCTGAGGAGTCTCGCTAAGGACTTGCGTGAATCCGGTGAGTTTGTCGCCGATCAAGGCCTAACCGGGCCGGAGGAGGCTAAAGTGGTGCGCGGAGAGAAGAAGGGCATGCCGATTACCGACGGCATCTTCCCCGAATCCAAGGAGTTTCTACTTGGCTACTGGATCGTTGACGTCGCGACTCCCGAGCGAGCTTATGCTATCGCCGCCCAGCTTTCGACGTCGCCGGGACCCGGCGGGGTGCCGACCAACATGCCCATCGAAGTGCGGCAGTTCGCGAGCCATCCCCTCAAATGATCATGACGGGACGTCGAGAACCGGTAATCTGTTCCGACTACCTCATCAAAGCGCAGGGCCGACAGAAAACGAAAGGAGGAAGACGTGAAATATATTTTGATGATGAATGCCACTAAAGCTAACTGGGATGCATACGCGAAGTGGTCAAAACAGGACCTGCAGCGGAACGTCGCGTTCATGCGTGCTTTCAGCAAGGAACTCAAGGACTCCGGCGTGTTTGTCGCCACCGAGGGTTTGGGGTGGCCCAACGAAGCCAAGATTGTCCGAGCGGGAAAGGACGGGGAACCGATTACGGATGGGGTCTTCGCGGAATCGAAGGAGTTTCTTGCCGGTTACTGGATCATCGATGTGGAAAGCACAGAACAGGCATACAAGATTGCCGCGCGGGCTTCGGCTGCACCCGGTCTAGGAGGAACTCCAGGGAGCATGCCTATCGAAGTGCGACAAGTGCTCAGCAGTTTTGCTGATTTAGGGCTTTGACTCCGCCGGTGGGAGAATTTGGCGTGCCAGGACAACCATTGGACGTTCCGCTCGAGCACCTGTTGCGGGAATTGACGCCGCAGGTGCTCGGGACCGTGGTGCGGAGATTTCGTGACTTCGCAGCGGCGGAGGATGCTGTTCAGGAGGCTTTGCTTGCCGCAGCAACGCAATGGCCAGACGAGGGACTGCCGGACAGTCCGCGCGCATGGCTGACGCAGGTTGCCTTCCGCCGGATGACAGACCAAATTCGGAGCGAATCTGCTCGCCGCCGTCGCGAGAGCGAGATGGTGTTGGAGGCGTCCCGCGTACCCGAAGCGACGACGACCATCGACGCTGCGTCGGAGGAAGACGACACGCTCGTCCTTCTTTTCATGTGTTGCCACCCTGCATTGACTTTGTCTTCGGCGATTGCCCTTACGTTGCGGGCGGTGGGTGGATTGACCACAGCGGAAATCGCCAAGGCGTTTCTTGTGCCCGAGCCCACGATGGCACAGCGGATCAGCCGCGCCAAGCAAAGCATCAAGGACTCCGGCATTCCCTTCCAACTGCCGACGACGGAGGAACGAGCACAACGCCTGCGGGCCGTTCTACATGTGCTCTATCTCATCTTCAATGAGGGCTATACGAGCAGCGGCGGTCCGCAGTTGCAGCGAGTTGAACTGTCCCGTGAGGCAATTCGGCTGACACGATCCCTCCGAACCCTGCTCTCGAACGATGCGGAGATCGCCGGATTGCTCGCGCTCATGTTGTTGACGGATGCTCGCCGTCTTGCGCGAACGAACAAGGAGGGCGATTTAATCCCCCTGACGCAACAAGATAGGGCGCTCTGGGATCGGCAACAGATCGCCGAGGGAGTCACGCTCATCTCAGCTACGTTACCGAAAGGCTCGGTCGGCCCATACCAGTTGCAAGCCGCTATCGCCGCAGTTCACGATGAAGCTGCCCGAGCCGAAGATACGGATTGGCCACAGATTTTGGCGCTCTACGATCTACTCAGGCGTATGGCCGACAACCCAATGGTGGTGCTGAATCACGCGATTGCGGCGGCAATGGTGCATGGTCCGACAAAGGGATTGGAACTAGTGGACGCGCTCAAAGCTGACGCCCGCGTCGCTAATCATCACCGCCTGGACGCCGTTCGAGCTCATCTGCTGGAAATGGCCGGAGACCGCGAGGGCGCCGTTAAACACTATCGAGCGGCAGCGGGTAAAACAGGGAGCCTGCCGGAGCGCAACTATCTTCTCATGCAGGCGGCGCGGCTCTCGAGCGAGCTGCGGCTCGTGGACGGGCAGGAATGATTAAACCGCCCCATTGCCTTCGGATGTCGCCTTGCTCAAACGCCGGCTGGACAGCGAGGAGTGGCTACGTTTGTTGTGTATCGAACTGCTTCGGGAAAACGTTGCGTGCCGGCTCGAAGAAGGTATCGGTCGGACGATCCGGATTGTGGACGGCACCATCGTCAAAGAGCCCAGCAAGACTGGAAACCAATGGAGGATTCTATACAGCATCAGACTGCCAGCCACTGTTTAGTCGGCGGGATTGAGTATGTTTGGCAACATGGTGCTGATGTTTACGTCTGACACAGGTGTCGCGATGAACTGTTCCCTTCTGTTCCCACGCTTAACCCATAACCCGAGCCAATTCAGCGAAAGAATGGCTCCTCAGGAGGGACTCGAATCAACACTTAAACGTAGTTTCAACAAGATGCAGGTCAGCGGATGACACCTAAGACCACTCAAAGCAATGCTAGGCACGCAAACGGAGCGCAAATAGAGCGCGCGTTCTGCGGAATGACCGAGCGTCGAGACTCGGACTCCTTACCTCTATCGTGTCAATGCCCAGTTCAACGGTAACTGTTTGAAATTCAACGGCACTGGCAGCCACCTTTGGCGTTGCAAGGAACTCTCAGGTACTCGTATCGGACCCTAATTGGACCCAGATTTTAACGCTACATTTCGGATCACTCTCGAATTACCTGTAATCCAACCACAATCGGGAACTGGTGCGAAGAACACTTCCCACAACCAGACTTGTCGCTGTATCTGAAGCGCCCCACCCAGAGCACCGCGATCGACTACCTGTCGTGAAGCGGGCGCCTCAGATACAGCGCTAAGACTTATGAGGACTAATTCTAAGCGAATTGCTTGAAGGACGGGATCGGAAGCTTCCAAGAAAGTTACGACTATCTCTTTCTGAACAAACGTTTACGAGTCCCGACGCGAGAGGAAAAGCCGGGCCCTACTGTGGTCTTCTTTTCAGCGGCTTCCCAATCGCGAGAAGAAAGATGACACTCTTGCCTTTCGCGTGCGGCGAAAAGAAGTTAATCACGTCATCGTCGAAGAAGGTTAGCCCGGTTGCACCCAGGCGCTGGGCATACGCAGCCAGGTACATCCTGCCACCGATTGTGCCCGCCTCCAGCTGGACGGCCCGGTAGCCGCGGTTCCCATATCGCTCCAAGATGCGGTTCAAATCGGCGAGAAAGAAGATGTCCACGCAGGCGTCGGCGGGCAGCTCCTGCTCCAGTCCAAGATGGTGCGCTTCGGCGCGGAATTCGCCGTCCTGCAAGAGTTCCATAGTGTCCTGCTCGCGCCGGAAGAAGTAAGCACCCGGCTTGAGCCCCTGTACCGCATGCACGATCAGGTAAAGATCGTTGAGCTGCACGCCCGGGGGCTCAAGAAAGTCGGCCGGAAGACCGCGCGTGGCACAATCGAGAATGGTCGAGAGCTGGTCCAGTGTAATGGATGCGGTTCTATCGAACGCTCGGGTAGAGCCGCGGCGCAGGATTACCTGCTCAATGGTATCCTTCGGTAGTTCTGCTTCCGGCAGTCGGCGCAGCAGAAATTCCTCGCCCGCCGGAGAGGAAGATGTAAACACCGGTTGCTTTCCACGCCACCGAGCTACTTCCTCTTCGGACTCAAGTGAAGACGCGTCGTGCATCTCAAGCATGGCGGGATACTCGACCTCACGTTCCGAAAGCGGGATCGTCTCCAGCCCGAGCGCCGGAGCCTCTCTCAGGGCTGGCAGCGAACTCTCCAATTTGCGCCCGATCGGTACAAGGCACAAGGAAACCTCGCGCCGGGTATCGAGATCAAGTAGGCGGTTCAACTCGCCGTCCACGAATCCCAGCACGATCTCGGCCGGCAGCCCCAACGCCGCAGAAACGGCCAGCATATTCGCCAGCAGCGTGCCGTTGTCCCAACCGAAATGGCGATAGGTGCGCGCCTGGTACTTCCAGGCGTTTCGCCAGTATGTTCCCGTACAGATAATCGTTGCGGGTGCGCGAGCCACCGCGGGTTCCGTCGCTGTCGCCTGAGCCAGGTTTCTGCGAAAATCACCTCTCCGCAGAAGCCCTAGCGATACATCCGCTGGATTGAAGTGATACACGCCGGCGTCCAAACCCGATAGATCGCCAGTCACGACGTACAGCTCGATCTCGTAGAGCGCTCCAGTGCAGGCTGCAGCGCGAAAGTAGATTTCCCCGCCTGGATGTGCGCGCTGTTTGGTAATCCCGGCCGAGAAATAGAGGATGCGCGCCAGATCTTGAAGATCAGGGACCGAATCAGCCCTCGACGAAGGCACTGGCTCTGAGATCGCGGAGAGCGCGGCCACCCCCGTTTGCGGCACCTCCCGCGGCAGCGGAAACGGCGCTATCTTAGGATAGATTTTGAAAGGCTGCGGCTGATTTGCCGAGTCCAGGAAGTGAGGATTGTTACGAATGCTCCAGTAGGAGTGCTTCGTGCCATCGTGATACTTCCAAGCCGCCTGGATGTTGGGGTTGTTCATGGTTACTACGTCAGACTAGCACCCGCACTGGATCACCCGGCCGAGCGACGAACCTGCGCGCCGCGGGTTGTGCATGGATCTGGACAACTCCGAAGTTCACCTGAGCACAGCCGACTTGTCGTTACCAATCTGCTGACGTGACATTTTCAGCAGCTGAGTCCGGCAGAACACAAATGGAAGAAAACAAAGCGGGTCGCAAGATCGGGGTGCTGACCCAGCGAACGACAGTCGCTCTACACACTTCTCCCATGATCCCATCGCTAAAAGCTTCCATGCGGCCCGTGGTCATCTTCGGACCGCCACCTTTCCATAGCATCTGAAGAAAGTAATGACAGCCCAGATATTCCCTGCAGCCGCCCAGTCGTGGTAGCTGAGCCACAGTCTGGTCTTGCGGCCGCCCGTCCTCTTCGAGGTCACAGGAAAGATTTCGGTTGACACTGCTCTCGGTCGTTTTATACTGATTCTCATTCGATAATTATGCGCTTCACCCATGAACAGTTCCGTGAGCTGGCCGCGAAGCACGGTTTGGCGGTCACGCACCAGCGTCAGGTGGTCTATGAGGCCGTCATCGCTTCCCACGGACACCATTCTCCAGAAAACATTTACGCCGCGGTCCGACGTCGCATTCCATCCATTTCTCTCGCCACGGTCTACAACAATCTGAGGCTTTTCATCGCGTGTGGGTTGCTGCGAGAGGTCACTCCTCATGCGTCCACGTTGCGCGTGGAAGGCAATCTCAAACCTCATCACCACCTGGTCTGCTCCCGCTGCAAATCGGTGCAGGACATCGAAGGAGATTTCATCGATTTCAATCGGCTATCCCGGCAACTGCCGGGCGGCTTTGATCTGGCGCAGCCGTTGATCGAGGTCTTTGGCCTCTGTCGCCGCTGCCGTGCAAAAAACTAAGCAAGGACACGCTGTACCCAAGAAGGATCTCATCCCACATTTTCGTTAGCCTAGTCTCGATAGAATCGGCGAATGCGCGAAAGGGAAAGTCAGGATGGGTTCGTAGTTCGTCAAATTTCTTTGAAAGAAGGAGCAATCATGTCAACTGAAGCAAAGTGCCCGTTCACCCACACCGCAGCTGGAGCCACGACGAATTCTGATTGGTGGCCAAATCAGCTGAACCTGAAGATCCTTCACCAGCACTCGCCCCTGTCCGATCCGATGGGCAAGGGGTTCAACTACGCGGAAGAGTTCAAGAGCCTCGACCTGAATGCCGTGATCAAGGACCTGCATGCCTTGATGACGGACTCGCAGGATTGGTGGCCGGCCGACTTTGGCCACTATGGGCCACTTTTCATTCGTATGGCGTGGCACAGCGCGGGCACGTACCGCATCGGCGACGGCCGCGGCGGGGCCGGGGCCGGTCAGCAGCGCTTCGCGCCGCTCAACAGCTGGCCGGACAACGTGAACCTCGACAAGGCGCGCCGACTGTTGTTGCCGATCAAGCAGAAGTATGGGCGGAAAATCTCCTGGGCCGACCTCATGATTCTCGCCGGTAACGTCGCCTTGGATTCGATGGGCTTTGAGACGTTCGGTTTTGGCGGGGGGCGCGAGGACGTCTGGGAGCCCGAAGAGGACATTTTCTGGGGTCCTGAGGGCAAGTGGCTGGCAGACGAGCGCTACAGCGGCGACCGTGACCTTCAGAATCCGCTCGCGGCTGTGCAAATGGGTCTGATCTATGTGAATCCAGAAGGGCCAAATGGAAAGCCGGATCCGGTTGCCGCGGCACGGGATATCCGAGAGACTTTCGCCCGCATGGCGATGAATGACGAGGAGACTGTTGCGCTCATTGCCGGCGGTCACACCTTCGGCAAAACCCACGGCGCTGGCGATGTGGCACTGGTGGGCCCAGAGCCGGAAGCCGCCAGCATCGAGGAGCAGGGCCTCGGCTGGAGGAGCAAATTTGGCACGGGCAAAGGCGGTGACGCGATCGGCAGCGGCCTGGAAGTCATTTGGACCACGACGCCTACGAAGTGGAGCAACAACTTCTTCACGAACCTGTTCAGCTACGAATGGGAACTGACCAAGAGCCCGGCCGGTGCGCATCAGTGGAGACCGAAAAATGGCGCAGGCAACGGTACGGTGCCGGATGCGCACGATCCGTCGAAGCGTCATGCGCCATCCATGCTGACCACTGACCTCGCCTTGCGGCTCGACCCGGCTTACGAAAAGATTTCACGGCGCTTCTACGAGCATCCGGATCAGTTCGCGGACGCGTTTGCGCGGGCGTGGTTCAAGCTGACCCACCGCGACATGGGGCCCATCTCGCGGTACCTTGGCCCGCTTGTTCCGAAGGAGTCTCTGGTTTGGCAAGACCCTGTTCCCGCCGTGGATCATAAATTGGTCGGGGAGAAGGACATTGCTGCTCTGAAGGCGAAGATCCTCGCATCCGGACTGTCGATCTCCCAACTGGTCACCACGGCTTGGGCATCGGCGGCGTCGTTCCGTGGCTCCGACAAGCGGGGTGGGGCGAACGGGGCGCGCATTCGTCTCGCGCCGCAAAAGGATTGGGAAGTGAACCAGCCGGCCGCACTGGCGAAGGTTCTCAAGAAGCTGGAGGCGATCCAAAAGGAGTTCAACAGCTCGCAGTCCAACGGGAACAAAGGGAAGAAGGTCTCGCTCGCCGACGTGATAGTGTTGGGCGGCTGCGCAGCCGTCGAGGAAGCTGCGAAAAGGGCCGGGCACAAAGTAAAGCTTCCCTTCTCGCCGGGGCGCACGGACGCTTCGCAGAAGCAGACCGACGTGCACTCATTCGCCGTAATGGAGCCGGTCGCTGACGGATTCCGCAACTATCTCCGAAGCGGACAGGTCCTGTCGGCTGAGGAGTTGCTGGTGGATCGGGCGCAGTTGCTGACACTGACTGGCCCCGAGATGACGGTTCTCGTCGGCGGCATGCGCGCCCTGAATGCGAACGTCGGGCAAGCCGAACACGGCGTCCTCACCAACCGGCCCGAGACCCTGACGAATGATTTCTTCGTCAACCTGCTCGACATGAATACGAAGTGGCAAGCCTCCTCTACATCCGATGGCGTGTTTGAGGGGCGCGATCGGGCGACGGACAAAATCAAGTGGACCGGCACGCGCGTCGATCTCCTCTTCGGTTCGAACTCCCAGCTCCGAGCAATCGCAGAAGTCTATGCGTGTGACGACTCGAAGGAGGCGTTTGTGAAGGACTTCGCGGCTGCGTGGAACAAGGTAATGAACCTTGATCGCTACGACCTTGCCTGAGCTCGGCGAAAAAGAAAGCTTTCAACTTCGTGCCGTTTGCTGTTGTTTGGATCGGCTAAACCGAAGTCGTCGCTTTTCCTGGCTCGCGGGGGCGCATCGCGCGCCCCCATGCCGCCTTTACCAATAGGCGCAACAGTTTCACATGGACCGAGTTTGTCGCCGCCGGTAGAACTTGGAGCGCCAAGGCAATCTATGTCTACAAGCCGGAAGATCTGCCAGCCAAAGTCTATCGACTGGATTTGTCGACCGGCCACAAGATTCTGTGGAAAGATCTCATGCCCTCCGACTCAGCGGGCGTAAGCCGCATTGGTCCCATCCTTCTCACGACGGACGGTAAGTCATGCCTGTATGGCTATCACCGTATCCTGTCAGACCTCTATCTCGTGGAAGGATTGAAGTAAAGGAACTCTTTATCTTAGCCTCCACCATTCTTGCGGCGAGCGACCTTTGCCGAAGCGAGAGACGGCAGAGTACGCACAACTACAATAGCGAAGGGTCGCAGAAAAAAGTCGCTCACCGTTCACCGTTGATCGTCGCAAGCGGCAGTTTCACGAGATGCTTGCCGAGAATTATGGGCGGATGACGGGCATTCGGAAGTAACTGTTGAGAACAGGCGTTCAAGTGAGTGCGATGGCGTTATTTCGCCCACCACATCACCTGGGAACTCCTGCCGATGAGTGGATGTGAACTCTCTCCATATATGACCTGGCGAGTCCGCGTGCTATCTTGACCAGCGGTGTCCGAGCTCGCACCAGTCCGGCTCTCGCTCATCTTTTCCTCTTTGAAAATTTCCTATTTCGTGACAAGATTTCGTCCTCGTCTAAATGAAGATCTTCCCTCTCACACCCAACTGGAGGCAGGTTAGTTTTCGCCGCGAGCGCAAGCCCAAGCCTGGCTCTACGCGAGGAGTTGTAATGCGTGCATTGCTCGCCGCGAGCGTTTCCGCAGTTTTCTTCTCCCCCGCTGCGCGCGCACAGCAGGCTGATCCGGCGAAGCCTGTGGTGGTGCAACCGGGTGCGCCGGGCGCGCCGAGCAAAACGCTACCGTCTTCGACGCGGGCAATCCTGCCGCCACGGTCGGCAGCGGACGTGGGGTTCATGCAGGGCATGATCCTGCATCATGCACAAGCGGTAGAGATGACGGCGATGATTCCGTCGCATACGCAGAACAAAGACGTGCGTTCATTGGGGGCACGTATCAGTAGCTCGCAGTCGGACGAAATCAAGTTCATGAAGCGCTGGCTGGCGTCCAGGGGCGAATCAGTTCCGAAGGCGATGCCTAAAATGCCGGGCATGGATATGTCGCACGAGCCGATGGCACGGATGCCCGGAATGCTTACGCCCCAGCAGATGGAGGCGCTGCGGAAGGCGAATGGCATCGAGTTTGACCACTTATTTTTGGTGGGGATGATTCAACATCACAACGGCGCGTTGACCATGGTGAAAGATCTATTCGACACCGCAGGAGCCGGACAGGACGCCGAGTTGTTCAACTTCGCGACCGATGCGGACAATACGCAACGAGCCGAGATACGAATCATGGAGACCATGTTGAAGAAAGAGACACTAGAGGAGAAACGATGAACCGATTGCCCAGCCTTGCCCTGTGTGTGGGGGGGATCGCTCTTATCTTTGGTTTCGCTGTAAACCGAACGCAGGCACAAGCGGCGCCGCCCGCGGCCCCGCCACAGGAACAGGCGCAAAAGCCCGCGAGCCCGCCGTCCGACTCCGAGAAGGACGCTGAGGACGAAGAGGAGAATCCATTCGCTCCAGAGCCTGCCCCAACGCTGCCACCGGGGATGGCGGGGTCGGATGCGAACGATCCGCGCGCCCAGCTGGCACCAGGACTGTATAACGCGGGTGAAACTTCGATGGGCATCGAGCACCTCCTGCTGCTCAAGAAGCCGGACGCGTTTCAACTCGGAGCCACGGATCCCGATGATCCGAAGGTGGAGACGATGGTCGGGCGGCTCGGCATGGGGAACAACAAAAAGATCCCAAAGCCAGCGCATTTGCTGATCGCGCAACTTGCTTTTGCCAACTCGGACCTTGCCTTCCAAGGCAACCACCTGTTCCAGGGAAATTTTTATGGCATGAGCATCTACGACATCTCCAATCCGGCGAACACGAAATTGCTGACGTCGATGGTCTGCCCGGGCGGACAGGGTGATGTGTCGGTATACAAAAATCTGATGTTTATGTCCGTAGAGATGCCGAATGGACGTCTGGATTGTGGCGTTGAGGGATTTCCGCCGGAACCTCCCCCACCCGCAGGCGAGGACAAAGACAAAGAAAAAAAGCGCCACATCCCGGTAGCGCAAAAGGACCGTTTCCGCGGCGTACGAATCTTCGACATTTCCGACATCAAGAATCCAAAGCAGGTCGCAGCGGTGCAGACGTGCCGCGGATCCCACACGCATACCCTCGTGTTCGATCCGAACGACAAGGAGAATGTCTACATCTACGTGTCGGGGACCTCGTTTGTGCGTCAGCCGGAAGAACTGGCCGGATGCTCCGGGGAAAAACCGGACAAAGATCCGAATACGGCGCTGTTTCGCATCGATGTGATCAAAGTTCCAGTGGCTGCGCCGCAGGACGCGAAGGTCGTATCGAGTCCGCGGGTATTTATCGATGCGCGCACGGGCGCGATCAACGGCCTGAATAACGGCGGCACCCATGGCAAGAAGGGCTCGGAGAAGCCGGCAGACACCAACCAGTGCCACGACATCACCGTGTACTCAGCGATCGGGTTAGCAGCGGGCGCGTGCTCCGGGAACGGAATTTTGCTTGACATCAAGGACCCGGTACATCCGAAGCGTGTGGATGCCGTGAATGATCCGAACTACTCCTACTGGCATTCGGCTTCGTTCTCGAACGATGGCAGCAAAGTCGTGTTCACCGACGAGTGGGGCGGTGGCCTAGGGGCGCGCTGCCGTCCGAACGACCCGAACAAGTGGGGTGCCGATGCGATCTTCCGTCTAAAGGACGACAAGCTGAGTTTCGCGAACTACTACAAGCTGCCAGCCGCGCAGGGCGACACCGAGAACTGCGTGGCCCACAACGGCTCTCTGATTCCGGTTCCCGGCCGAGATATTCTAGTGCAGGCATGGTACCAGGGCGGGATCTCAGTGATGGACTTCACCGATCCCGCGAACCCCTTCGAGATTGCCTACTTCGATCGCGGCCCCATTGATCCGAAAATGTTGGTGCTCGGAGGCGATTGGTCCGCGTATTGGTACAACGGCTACATATACGGCTCGGAGATTGCGCGCGGATTGGACGTGTTTCAACTGATGCCGACCAGATTTCTGACGCAGAACGAAATCGACGCAGCCAAGACGGTTCTGCTGGCTGACCTGAATGTACAGAACCAACAAAAGATCGAGTGGCCTGCAAAGTTGGTCGTGGCGAAAGCGTACGTGGACCAGTTGTCGAGGTCGCAGGCTCTGCCTGCAAGCCGAATCGCAGAGCTGCAGAAGGCGATCAAAAGCGCAGAGAGGTCGCACATGAGCAAGAGCAACATGGCGAAATTGAAGGGCATGGTGCCTTCGTTGGAAAAGAGCGCAGCAACCGCGAAGACCCCGGCCGACTCAATGCGGATACATGCACTGGCAGACGTTCTGAAGCATCCGTCCGCTTGAGCCGAGATCGGAAATCTATATCGCCAACTTTCCTAACCGGCAAAACCGATACCGGGAGCATCCTTCATCCAGATGCCTACGAGCTTTGGCTCGATCCCGGCATGAAGGATGTGAGCGCGGCGTCCGATCTGTTGAAGCCCTGCGACGCCCAGTTGATGCGGTGCTATCCCGTCAGCACTCGGATCAATCACGTGGCGAACGATGACGAGGAATGCTCGCGTCCCGTGGAACTCGCCCAGATTCAGGACGATCCTTTCTCATAGTTGGAAGTGCGCAGCCCCGAACATTCGATAGCACGTCGGAGCCATTCCACTCGGCAAGCCAGACTAGCCTGTGATTTGAGTAGACTTCGAGGAAGGACTGTTCGACGGGCGTCTTTGACTCTATGAGTCTGAGGCACTTTCGTTTGTATGGTTGTAGTGTTTTTGCAATAGATCAGTACCGACCGGGTTCTCAGGCTGCATTTTCTGCCGCTTTTTTACTCGTTTGACTGTCTTCTTCGCCTTGCTGGTTTTGGTCGTTTTTCGCACCCGCACCAGTGTCGTCTGCGACAGGCTTGCTGCTGGCAGCAGTCTTTGGTATGTCGAGAGTATCTTCGTGAGTTTCCCTTTCCCGAGATGTTTCTGCTATCGGGTTTCCCGTGGTCTTCGGCGACTCTTTCTTAACATCCTGTTCAGCGGTCTTCATGGCGGACGAGAGTAGGTAATCGATCCTTACCCGAACGGCAAGCCATCTGACGCTGCTCGCTTTTCCCGCCTGCTCGAAATGGGCAGCAAGTTCTTCCTCATTGGCCATTCCCTTGTCCTTCAACAATTGCAAAAGGGCTGCGCTCTGAGTCTCTAACGCCTCAAAGGCGGGAAACAACTCGTGGAGTATCTCCTGAGCGATATTCGCGTTCATAACTTCGTTCATAATTTCAGCTCCTCCGACACTGGATGCAAATTATCCCCGCCTCAAATATCGCCTGTCCTTGGCGAGTTAAGACTGTGGAACTACGCATTTGCTGACTTGGCAAGGGGATGAGCTTTCTTGCTGACCTTCTTGAGCCAAGGTTGGTGCAGTCTCATTCGACCATCGTCGTCCCACTTGACAAGCGCGTCATCTTCGTTCGTTCTCACAACCGTTCCGAATCCTCCTGTCGGCTTTCCGAAGTCGCCCAGACCCATGACGCGATCTCCGGGATTCAATTCGGAGTCGGGAGCAGGGGGCTGGTCGAGCGGCGGACGCTTAGCCCGATCCGCCTCAGCAGGCGCTCCAGCGTATGAGAGAGGCGGTTGCGGAGATTTGCGCAGTTTGGGTGTCAGTTTGTTGATACGGCTCATATTCCATTACCCCAGTGGCTTTGCTTCGCCTGTTCATCTTCTCTATTCGTAAAGCATGCGCTTGGAAAGGATGCTCCGCTGATCCAAACTGCACAGTTCTGACGACTAATTTGGCTAAGGCAGACCGTACGAATCGAGAGGTTAAAGTGATCCAATGTGCTCAGACGTGCGTCTTCGCCACTTGTAGCATGAGGTGTAGTGAAGAAATGAGACGGCCGTTACAAAGGTCAGTCCAGCTTCCTCTTACAAGTGAGGTACAACAATGGAAACCGTATTGATTGTTCTTGTGGTGCTGTTTTTGCTCGGTGGCGGGGGCTGGGGATACTCTCGTTGGCGCGGCTAGCGCGATCACACAAAACGCCTGACCATGCTGCTTGATTCTATTTTGCAGCATTTATGGGGGATGTTCGACTCCGGAGATAGACCGGCGAACTCCCTTTCAGGTTTCCTGAACTAAGTCAGCCCACCTGAAGCTTTGTTCTCTCCTTAGATTTTCAGAAAAGCTGCGTGCCCCATGCATCCGAGTGCGATCCTTCACGAAGTTCAGCAGCTCTACAACGTGAGTGACCGTCTTGACTCGTTGGCGGAGCAACACCCCCTCGTGTCGGAAGCACTGATCACCATCTCGGGAAGCGTTCGCAACACAGCCACATTGTTGGAGGTGCTGGTTGCGATGAAAATAACACCGGTCTCTGGATTAGATCCAGCAAATGCCTGATTTGCTCATCGCTGTGTTCTTGAGCAGGCCTTCCGGGATTTCGGCACGGAGCTAGTCGTGAAGAACGACATTTAGAAGTGAACTATGAACTTGCATCCCGCTCTCGCCATAGTTAAGGAAGCCTAACTTTCTGAACCTATTCATGAAGAAACTGACCCGCGATCGGGTCGTTCCTATCATCTCGGCGAGGGTCTCCTGGCTGATCTTGGGGATTACAGTCTCGGGCATCCCTTCCTTGCCGAAGTGAGCAAGCAACAGCAGAATCCGAGCGAGCCTCTTTTCGCTGGAATTGAAGAGCTGGTCAACCAAGTCCGCTTCGTATCGGATGTTCCGTCCCAACAAATATGCCGTAAACAGGTCGGACAATGTATGTTCCTGGTGAAGCGCCAGCATCATTGCCTTCTTGTCGATCCGCATAAGTTCGCAATCCGTCATTGCGGTTGCAGACCCCATGCGTAGAGGCTGTCCTGCAAGGCCACCTTCTCCGAAGAACTCTCCCTCGCTCAATATGCCCAAGGTTGCTTCCTTGCCAATCTTGGATACGACAGTGAGTCTAATCTTGCCTTGCTGGATGTAGAACACTGCGTCAGCCGGATCCCCCTGCGTGAAGATTATTTCTTTCTTGGGAAAGGCCACAACTTTCCTCCCCTCGCCGATGGTGGCAAGGAATTCCTTGGGATCGAAGTCGCGCTTTTTCACGCCCGATTTGGTGGATGGGACCAAAAGTTTTCTCCCAAATATGGACCTACACTCTTTTGTATTTTCTCAAAATCGTGATCACGAAATATGTTCACTTTTGCACATAGTTGGGTTCCTCTTTATAAAGAGGGAGTGCGCTTGCAGATATTTAGATTCAATAGGTTACGGCCTTTGGCTGGTGCAAAAAAAATTCTCGATCCCGGCAGAGCACCCGAAGCAGGTCCCAAATCAGAAATCATCTGGACCCCGACATGCTACTTTCTGGATTTGGCATGCTTGGTTTTGGTCGGTTTTGCGGGCTTCGCCTGGGTGAGTTTTGCCGTTCGAATCTTGCCGACCTGGATCGCGCGGGTGAACTCTTCGAAGTCTTTAGTACTCTGGTCGGCATAGGCGAGACCGAAGCTGGCTATTGCCCTGTCGAACTTATCGCTGTTGCCCAGGTATCCCGAGATGGCGTATGGGTCGCCGGTGCGGGCATGTCCCTTGGCCAGCAGTTCGCCGCAGATCTGCGCGTACTGCACCAGTCCGTCGCCTTCCAGATCCTCCTCCTCAATTACTGCCTTGTGATCGCGCAACTGGCGAACCAGGTAGTCGTGGCCAGCTATTGAAGTCCACCCCAGGAAGATGTCCGACTGCACCTGCATGGCGCGCTGTCCCTGGGCCGCACGCTGTCCCTGATTCACGGAAGCGTCGGCCTCAGGCAGGTATTGCGCGTACGCCGAGGGCACCTCTTCCTTGATCTGCATAAACAACGGGGCATCCTCGGCCGTGCCAAACATGAGGACGATATAGTCACGCACGCCGACGCTGCCGATTCCGACTACGCGAAAAGCCACGTCCTCTACGCGGTAATGCGAGAACCAGTGCCGCCTTTCCGGCAACAGCGTGTCGACGTAGTTGCGCAATCCGGCGGCCACCTGCTTTGCCGTGGCGGGAGGGACGTGGAACCGCAGCGGCTTGTTGTCGCGGAAGCGCCATTTCCCGTTGCGCTGCTCGGCCAACTGTTCCAGATTGTGGACTGGCGTGGCACGCTCAGCTTTGCGCAGAACATTCAGCAGCACTGGTGAAACGTGCCGGTGGCGGAAAACCTCTTGCCGGGCCAGGTCCACCATGGGCATTCCGGAGAATTGGCGCATTGCCTCGCGATAGCTTTCGACAAAGGTCAGCGCGGCGGTTTTGCATTCCTTCTCGGTGTTGTTGGCCTCGCGGCCGGCCAGCACCAGGCTGGCAGCCATGCGCTTGACGTCCCATTCCCAAGGCCCACGAATCGTCTCGTCAAAATCGTCAATGTCGAAGATAAGCCGTCCGTCTGGCCCCTCAAAGGCCCCCAGATTTTGAACGTGCGCATCGCCACAAAGCTGCGCATAAATGCCGCTGCTTGGGAGCATCGAGAGATCGGAAGCCATGATGGGAACGGCGCCCCTATAGAACCCAAAGGGCGAAGCGGCCATACGCTCGGCCTTGATAGGTAGCAGGTTGGCGAGGCGCCCGCGCTCCGACGCCCGCAGCAACTCCAGGATGGATATCTTTCGGTGCTTGGGGTCCCAGTCTGCGTGGCTGACCCGGCCGACTTTTTGGCGCAACGACTGGCCGTATTTCCGTCGCTCTTCGCGAGCTGCCATCCTGCGAGCGCGGTCGCGCATATGAGAGAACAGAATACCCCAAATGACGAGGAAGAAAGGGTGCGAAACGAGAGCCTGACACGCGGGCAGCGGCTTCGTACTCAACAGCGATAACATCACACAAGTCTGCCGTAAAGGACGCAATTCCACACTGTCGAGGGAGGTGGAGTGTGGCTGCTGCGAAAGCGATGGATCTAAACCGCAATTTCCAGCGGCGCCCCGAGGCCGCTGAAGTAGATCAGGCGAGTCGGTCCAGCTGTCGGAGTTCCAACGTTCCACTGACAGTCCGGACCTGCAGGAACCAAATTGGGTTCACTGCAGTTCAGATCGGTAGAAATGGCGACGCTCGAACAAGGAAACGGGCAGTTCAAATACCCGAGTCTCGCTTCCTTCGAATACGAACTCCTTTCCGCACTCAGGCAACTTTCATTGCGAAGAGCTGGCTTTCTGATTCTTAACCTGCAGATTATTCACGACCTGCGTCACGTTGGGCACTCCAGTTGCCACCTTCTCGGCGCGCGAGCGCTTGTTTTCCGAGTTCACTTCTCCGTTTAGCGTGACTACGCCGTTCTTCACTTCGTATTTCACGCTCTTATGCAACTTGTTCTGGATCAGTGCAGCATCCAGATTCTTCTCGATGCCTTGGTCCAGATCGGAGTTCACGGCCTTTGCTTCTTTTTCTGCGCCTACGGGAATCACGGCAATTTGATCTGCGACAACCTGGGCGCCCGCCAGAGACTTTGCAAGCGATTCCGCTTGTGACTTGTCGTTCTCGCTGGCCACTTGTCCCCCGAGGGTCACGATGCCCTTGTCGCGATCCTGACTGACGGTGACGTCTTTAAAGCCTGCTTGATCGAGCGATTTGCGAATACTGTCGGAAACATCAGGTGACTTTGTGGCCGTCTGCGAGCATCCGGCCAGAATCCCGACAACGAGCAGCGCGACCATAACCACTGACAGTCTGAGCTTTTTCATATTTCTCCTTTTAGGAATTCGAGATGGAATGATGGAATCTCAAACGGCGATGAAGGGATGGCTAGCGCGTGTTGCCTTTGAACCCAAGATCACCTCCACGTTTATCAGGACGGCTCGATGTCAATCGAACCGTCCTGAGCCCTCTATTTCACCGGTCAAATCCACTTGCAGCCTAGGCGTGCTTTTTCTGCTCTTGATCGTGTTTCTCTGGTTCCGACTGCGGACTCTTGGGCTGTGCGATCGGGACCGGTGGTTTCTGTTGCACCGGCTGATTCGGCTGGATTATGGGTTTCTGCTCCGGAGGAGCGGGCTTCTGCGGATCGCTATGTTGTGGGTTGAGATTTTCTTGATCTGGCATTTTATTTCTCCTTTGCTGGTCTCTCTGTTGTTGGTAATTGGTGAGTTGTTGCAATTGTGTTGACGCTGATTCAGGCGTTTACTGGGGACAGGCGCACACGGGCTCGTGCGTCGAAGTGATTGGTTCGTGGGGCTGGTATGTGTGGCCCGCTCCAATACAGAACTCCGAGCGCCAAGCTGACGTCCACCGTGTCTCTGCAGTACTGAGCGGAAAACGGCGGCGCATCAGTCGTCCCGAACGCAGCATGCTCCGACAGAGGCCGCCTGATTCACTTCTCGAGCACTTTTTCGATCTGCCCGACCTTTTTTTCAACCTTGCCGGCGGTGTGTTCGGCTTTGCCTTCAGCCTTTAGATCAGGATTGTTCGTGACTTGGCCTGCCTTCTCTTTGACTTTGCCTTTCACTTCATGAAAAGTGCCTTTAATCTCATCCTTCGTACTCGGTTTCATCTGTTTTCCCCCTTATCGTTGAATCTTGCCTAATGAAGGAGCGCGACTTCCGCTACTCGCTCCGACAGAATTGCGATCCTATGAACAAGAATCGGCCTCGACTCCGAGTCCGTCAGGCCTGCGAGTAGCACGGTCTTCATAAATGGGTCCTCTGCCGTCATGTGTCATACGAAGGCGGAGAAGTCGATCCGCATCCGTGCAATTGTGCGATCGTGGGCAACAACTGGCTAGCCAAACAATCTTTGGTGATGAAAGCGTCTACCCACTTTAAGGCTTGCTCAGGAACGTCCACTGCCGCGGATAGCATGATGATTGGCGTTTGCGGCCTGAGCCGTCTCATTTCAATTGCAAACTCTTGCCCGTTCATTTTGGGCATGAAATAGACGACGATTACAACGTCAACCGAATGGATGGAAGCCAGTTCCAATCCTTTGCTGCCGCTGGGTGCGGTCAGAACGGTATACCCGAAGGTTTCGAGGAATGCCTTTTCGCATTCCAGTTCATTTTGGTTATCGTCGATGCAAAGAACTACTCCGCTTGAGAGCTCCGGAGAAGCTGATAGAGGCATGATTCACCTCCAAGAACCAATTTTCAATACTGGGGCTCAGGAAACTGTTCAAAATTGCTCACACTATGCTCTCTTGCAGCACTGTTTGCCAAACACCCTCCAACCGACACATCACCGGTTAACTTGCTGTGGAACGCACGCTCGATTTCACCCCAGCCGTTGCTACCTGGTTTCTTGAGGAATGGCGCTGGGGAGAACAGCTACTCGTGGAGAACAATGTTGAGAAGTGAACTGTGAACCTGCAAATCATCCCCGGCGTCATACTCGACGAAGCCTAACTTTCTGAACCTGTTCATAAAAAAACTGACCCGTGACCGGGTTGTGCCTATCATCTCTGCGAGGGTCTCCTGACTCATCTTGGGGATCACAGTCTCCGGCTTACCTTCCTTGCCGAAATGAGCCAGCAATAGCAATATCCGGGCCAGCCTTTTCTCACTGGAATTGAAAAGCTGGTCAACCAAATCCTCTTCATATCGGATATTCCGTGTCAGCAAGTACGCCACGAACATATCGGAGAACGCGTGTTCCCGGTGAAGTACTTCCATCATGGACTTCTTATCGATTCGCATCACGGAGCAATCGGTCATTGCGGTTGCGGAGCACATGCGGAGAGGCTGCCCCGTAAGGCAACCTTCTCCGAAGAAATCGCCCTCGTTCAGAATGCCTATGGTGGCTTCCTTCCCGATCTCCGACACAACGGTGAGTTTTACCTTTCCTTTCTGTATATAAAAAACAGCATCTGATGAATCGCCCTGAGCAAAAATCGTCTGCTTCTTGGGAAAGGCTGCGATTTTCCTACCGCCGTCAATGGTCGAAAGGAATGTCTTGGTATCGAACTTGCTGAGTCTCTTGGCCGCCGCGTGGGGGACCATAATTTTCGCCCGTTATTTTAATATCACATGCCAATCTTGCTGGTCGGTTGCGCATCGCACATACGAAGAAGATTGTTGTTTGTTCGCACGCCGGATTTCGGGCCGTCCTTGTGAAGTAGCGGAATCGCTTAAGCGCGGTCACGTTTCGTGCGTCGCGATGCTTGCGCGTAAGAACGGTGAAGCCAATCTAGGATGTCCTACAGACGCGTCGTGGTTGGGGGAAGATCGGCTGCGTTTTACTGCGGTAACTACGAAGCGAGATGGCAAGTAGTATGCCCTGGACGAGCAGATGACCAGCCTTTCAGCGCAATGAGCCATCCCTGGAACGAGTGGCCAAAAGGTATACCCGGCGAACCAGCCTCAGACCGAAATCCGAGCATTGAAAAGAAAGCAGTTCTGGCTGTTCGGGGAAAACCTTTCGAACCACCAGCGGCATCGACTCAATAAATCATGCATTTGTGCTGTCCCGGTGCGTCGAGCTTGGGAATGCTCGCGTTCTTCAACGCTCCCGGTCGATGAGTGACAACGCGATATAGCAACAGTTGACAAATCCCTCGGTTCGCCGGTATCAGAAACTTTGAGCACTGTTTGGTGTCTTTTAGATGGGTGCCGGGTCAGCTAAAGAACATCGACGACGATAAGCGTAATGTCATCCTGCTGGTTCACCGCAGCAGGTCGCCACCTCTGGAGTTCAGCAAGGACTTGACGCGACAGTTCGGAGGCGGGATGCAATCGATTATTGCGTACGACCCGTTCCAGTTGCCGGTCGCCAAACGCCTCCCCCGCGGCGTTCTCAGTTTCAGTCACGCCGTCGGTGTAGAGCAGGAAACGATCGGATGGTTCAAGCGGCACATTGCACACCGGGTACTCAGCGTCAGGTTCGACTCCGAACAACAGCCCGTTACTTTCGATACGCTGCATTTCGCCCCTCGTATTCCGCCAGCACAGTAGCGGCGGATGTCCAGCAGCCGAGTAGAGCGCGTTGCGGTTCTCTGTGTCGATCCAAACATAGGCCGCCGAGGCAAACTGTCCGTGCACCTCACTCGACAGGATGCGATTCAAGCCGCCAAGCACCTGAGCGGGATCATCGGCATGGACGGCGACGGACTGCATGGCCACTTTGATCATCGAAGAAATGAGCGCGGCCGGGATGCCATGTCCAGAGACGTCTGCCACAAGGATGCCCAGATGGTTGATGTCTGACCGGACGAATTGGTAGAAATCGCCCGCAACGGCGGTCATGGGATGATAAGAAGCAGCAATACGGAGGTTCTCAAGCTCGGGAACTCTCGCCGGAAGAATTGAAAACTGTATCTGCCGAGCCATTTCCAGTTCCGTCTCGATTGAAAGCAGACGGCGCTCGTTCGTAAACAGTATCTCCAAAGCCACGTAGCCCAGCGAAAACAGGAGGGCAGCAAAGCCCAACGAGTCCACCAAAGGCAGCGTGCGATAGTGCAACACGGTCGACAAGTTGGTGTACAGCACTTCCAAGGCAAAAATGAGCGTAGCGGCTGCGAGAACGCGGTGATTCGGTATAACGAGGAACTTGGAAAACTTTGGAACCTGCACGACGGCTAATAGGACAAGCATGGCAAGGACTGCAAGCAGGTTGTTGTAGAACTTCCATTTGTCCGCTGGGCCACCGAGGACGAACGTGCCAAAGCCGATTAGAGCTATCGCCAGACCCGCGAGGATTCCCACTTGGATCAGAAATCTGATTTTGCCCAGAGTCAGCTCTCGCCATGCGAACAAGGCAGAAACTAGGAGCAGGTACATGACCGCCGTACTCACGTAGGGAGTGGCAGATTTGAGGGCGTGCGGCAGAACCGCCACCACCACGGCCGTCTGGAGCAGTTTTTGGACGCCGTACATCCCGCTCCAGATTCCCAACCATACGAGGATGGGACCGCCCCTGCGCCGGCGGATCACCGCGATCGCGCAGGCGGTCGCTCCAATGGACAAGAAAATCGTTCCGAGGACAATATCCACCACCTCACCGCGGAGCGTTTCCAGAGCTGCATCTGCCGTGTTCATGCCATTCATCTAACACGATCTTATTCTTTGAACCGTCCCTCGGCGCAGAATTGTAACTGGCGCGAACAGACGATTTAGCTCATCGATTCTCGTTTAGTGGTTGGGACAAAGAAGCCGACCCCGACATCCCCATCCTGAAAGAAGCCAAAGCGGAGTACGCGAAGTTGCAGTAGGCGTCACGCTGCCCTTGACCTTTGTGCCCGGCGGCGGTTGTGTGCCTGCTGCACGCTCCATAGAATGATTGCAATGATTGCCGCAGCAAAGTGCGTTATGCTGCTCTCCTGCTTCGAGGTTGCCTTGGGGGTTGTGACGGATAGTATGGCGCAGGCTCGCCCACCGCAAGTTCTAGAGGTTTCTCGCGACTACCTGAAGCCGGATGCTATAGCTGCGAATCGCAAGCTTGAGAGACGCGCTGAAGACCTCTGTCGAACGCTCGGCTTTACTCATCCTTATCTGACCATCGAGTCTGTCTCCGGACCTGCGGAGATGTGGTACCTCAATGGGTTCGACTCGGAAGCCGAAGTGGAGAAGCTCAGGCAGGAGTATCAGCAGAATACGAAATTACTGGCGGCTCTGGACGACATTACTCGGCAGAAGGTGCCGCTTAAGCGTTTGGAGTCCACCGACGAATTTGTGAACTATCGTCCCGATTTGAGTCGTGGCTATCCGTGGATCATCGGTCGGGGACAGTTCTTTGTGATCGTATTGTTCGATGGCGATCCGCCGATGAATGGCACGGTTTTTGAAATGAAGGACGGCAGCAGGATGCTGGTGCGAACGACGCAAAGTTCTTCCGAAGCACGCGTCCTCGCTGCGTCGGCAGGTTCAACCGCGAGAGTTTTTCAGTCATTTTTCTATTTTCGACCACAAGGTATGTGAGGAGGCAATCATCGTGGCTGCGCAGCCGGAATTGCTGCACGGTGGGGCCAAATCAGGTTGCCAAAAGCAAATCCGTCTTTTCGTTCAAGGTGTGCTTAACGCCGCCATACTAGCCTCGCGATGACCACCGAAGTCAGTTACCGTGCGGCTGCGACCAGCGACATCGACTGCCTGTTGCAGTTGATGCTGGGCTTGCAGCAGGATGATCCGTGGTCGGTTCCTTTCCGCGAAGAAGTAGTCCGAGAGAGCTTGCGCGAACTGCTTATTAATCCTTCTGTCGGGCGCGTCTTCTTAATTTGCGATGCTGACTCCTGTGTGGGCTATGTCGTGCTCTCGTTCGACTTCAGTCTCGAATACGGCGGCAGGAACGCTTGGATCGACGAGTTATTTATCCGACCAGAGTTGCGTGGCAAGGGCATTGGCTCAAAGGCACTGGACTTCGCAGTCCAAGTTGCCCGCGAGTGTGGCGCGAAGGTGCTGCATTTGGAAGTGAACCGAGGAAATCCAGCGATTAACCTGTATCGGCGGCATGGCTTCGAAGACCACAACCGCTCCCTGCTCTCGAAGTGGCTTACCCGAAAGAACGAGGAGAATCCCTAACGATCACGTCAATAAGCCGAGTACGCAAAGCTGCAATAGCTGTTCCGGCTATGATGTTCTTGCCTATAATTGAACTCGCCCAATGCCAACAGGCACAATTGACTTCGACGCCGTACGGAAGATCGGCTTGGCGTTGCCCGGCGTGGAGGAGAGCACTGCGTACGGGTCACCCGCGCTCAAGGTTCGCGGAAAACTGCTGGCGTGCGTGCCTACTCACCATTCGGCTGAGCCGGGTTCGCTTATGGTTCGCGTTGACTTCGACGACCGCGCCGAACTGCTCGCAGCGGCTCCCGATGTTTACTACGTGACCGACCACTATCTCGGCTACAGTGCCGTACTGGTTCGTCTCTCTCGTGTCACACAAGATGTACTGAGGGACTTGCTCGGCATGGCTCACAAGTTTGTGACCGCTCATAAGGCACGCCGTTTGCCATCGCGCAGCCGACGCAAACCTGTCTGATTCTGGCTGGCTTCCGAGCAATCCGAGAGCGACAGACCTTGTATTGCTCCGATAGGCATTGATCGTTGGGGAGAGGAACCATGACCGTCGCATCCACTACGAGCGTTAACGTCAAGCAGGCGGTGCCCTTTTTCGGAGTGACCAACATGGAAGCCTCGCTGCGATTCTATGTTGACGGACTTGGCTTCAAAGTGAAGCACCGGTGGATTCCGAATCGTGAGGAGGACAAGCCAGACGGGAGAATTCGCTGGTGCTGGCTTGAGCTTGGCGATGCCGCCATCATGCTTCAGGAGTTCTTGCCGGAACACCCCCCGAAGGAAACGCTTGGGACTGGGACATCGGTCTGTTTCATGTGCGAAGACGCGCTGGCACTCTATCGCGAGTTCAAATCACATGGAATTCAGACGCGGCAACGTCCATTCGTGGGCAACCGTCTCTGGGTAGTGCCACTCACCGATCCTGACGGCTACCGCATTGACTTCGAAAGCCCAACCGATGCGCCAGAGGAAAGCGAACTAGCCGAATAGCAGCGGAAACATAGGAGGCGACGATGAAGCGAGAACGGTTGCTGAAGGTCGTACTTGTGGTGGTGGGATTGCTCTTTTGCGCTGGCGTTTATCCTCTAGTTCTGATGGCGAAGCAAGACCCCGCGCTGGCGATGATGATGAGCCTTTACGTAACACTCGGCATCTTTCTGCTGCTGGCAGCACGCAACCCGTCCTCCCACCGCAGCCTGATCGCCTTTGCCGCGTGGTCGAGCTTCGCACACGCAGCGATAATGTCTATCCAAGCATTGCTGAATATGATCGCTCGTAGAGAGCTGATCGGATCGGTTGTGTTCGGCGTTATCGGCATAGCCCTAATCGCTCTGGCTCCGGCAAAGCAGTCAGTCGAGCGGGTATCGGCAGCAGTTGCGTAGCTCTCATTCTGCGAAAAACGCGATCTTGCGGTGTTCCTCAGTGTGGCTAATGTGCCCGGAGGCGCACGAACAAGATGACTCCAACAGGATTTGAACCGTAAGTAGGTTTCAGCGTGTCCGGCACTCCGTACAATGTCACCTGTCCGCCAACGGCAGTTGAGAGATGTGGAATGTGCCCGATTTCACGGTCATAACCAATTGTGTAAGCCTGCACGCGAGTGAAGTATCTCTCCGTGAAGTCGCGCGGCAACGGGTTCTCGCCTATCAAAAGCTCATTTGTTCGATCCACGTTTTCGATTCGAGTCCATGCAAAGTTCCTATGCAGGAATTGCAGTGTGGATTCCAATAAGTAGCCGTTGCCAACATTTCCATCTGCAAGGCTCTGATTGCGACCCCAAAGGATCATCGAAGCCCAATTGCCGCCCCGAAAGGGGAGGTTGTACATCAACGACGCCGTCATCCGACGAGTGTCTTCTGAGGGGAACAGTGCTTCCGGGCTGTGAAGTTGTCCAATCGAATACTGGAAGCTCCAGTTCCGAGCAGGATTGACGGTGACACGCGTTGACCAAGAGTCGATCTTGCCCTGATCCACGTCCCAACGATTTTCACCCGGTTCGCGTCCATGAAATCCCGAAGCTTCCAGCCTTGTGTTTCGATAAGTGACCCCGAACGTGATGACATCGTCCGCGACGTGCGTCGAGTCTTGCAGGTGATGACCGAGGGGGGCAATGGGCTCTTCTGCGGCAGACGCCCGGTGTGGATACGCGGGTGGTCCCAATGCGGGATCGCCAACCGGAGCAGCGTAGACCGAAAGCAAAGTTTGTTCCCCGATCTTGTAGTCGTACATCGCCGCGAGTTCCATGAACAAATTGTGCGGGTGTTGCCCGTCGACAATAGGAAGACCGAATGCCGTTTCGCCTTCTTGGAACAGTTCAGGATACCGACGCTCTGAAATCGTCGCTGGCTCAAAACTCAGCATGGTTCGTAACGTTAACGTTCCACCCCCGACCCGCCGCTGCGCCATCGGCATTACCCAGTTCGTGGAGAACAGCTTGTCATCGCCACGCGGACCGGATTGCTGAATATCTGCGAGAAATGCTTCGCCGTGAAGCATGAGAGTCCAGTCTCTCTTCGTTATCATTAACATCTCGAAAGGCGTAGAGTTCGGCTCGGCATCGGTTCCAGAAATCACGTGGTGTTGCATGAGTTCAACGAAAGAATGCGATTCCGTGTTCATCATGTGCTTACCCATCTGCATTCCGCTCATCTGATCTTCATTTTGTTGGGTCTGCGCGACGCACGGCAGTCCCGTAACATTCGCAAGCATGACGAACAGGAGAAAGCGCACTTCACACCTCCTTTGCAGTTGAGACGACCAGACGGCACCCGTTGTTCGCAACAGCTTCGCGAACCGAGCACTTTTGGGCTTAGCGAAAGGAGGCCCGACGCAAAGGATGGATGCCATGATCCGCTCCACGCACAGTATCCGAAGTGCTCTGGCTGTTGGCCGCTGTTGCTACCGTGTGTTAGTTATACTTAGTTATACAATCAAGGTCGCTGTCAATCTTGAGGGGGACAAATATGGCAAGTCTAACCGACGCGCTTCAGCAGCTTCGCGCTGAGCGGCGAGAATCGCAGTCGCACGTAGAGAAGTTGGATCAAGCAATTTCAGTGATCGAGTCGCTAAATGGTTCCGGAACATCCCGGAACGGAAACCAACCGAGGCGAGTACTGTCAGCAGCTTCACGTCGGAAAATGGCGGCAGGACAGAGGGCGAGGTGGGCAGCGGTTCGAAAGGGACCTAAGCCTGCAACCGAGGTGGCGAAAACAACTGGCTCTTCTCATGTGAAGCGCACCATGTCAGCGGCTTCACGGAAGAAGATTGCGGCGGCGCAAAGGGCACGGTGGGCGAAGTTGAAGGCGGAGAAGAAGAAGGTGGGTTAAGAGTAAGCGGAGCCAATCACTCGCATCGTACTGTATAGCTGCTCTTCAGAAGATCATCGGCAGCCTTGTTGCCTTTCATCGATGCAGCGTGTAGGAGCATGTGTGCCTGTTCACAGTTCTGGGGGACGGCTTCTCCCTCCAAGTAAAGGTTGGCTAGTGCGACTTCCGCGCTTACGCTTCCTCGCTTGACCGCCTTCCACAACTCGACAGGATCAGCTTCTTTCGCTGCGTTGGTTGTCTGTGCGGTTCCCAGCTTTGCCGTGACGAGGTGCTGAACTCCTCTGACTGGATTGTGGACGACGTGTCGTTCAGCAGCGTTTTCTAGCTTGATCTGCTCTGATGTGGCGGTAAGTGTGGTTCCCAGCTTTCCTGTGACCACCTGCTGAACTCCTCCGACTGGATTGTGGACGACAGGTCGTCCACCAGTGTTTTCTAGCTTGATCTGCTCTGATGTGGCGGTAGGTTCGGTGGCTGCGCCGGATTCTTTAGCCAGTTGGTCCTTGCGGCTCTTGTAAAAAAACGATGTAACCGCCATCAGCGGTATCAAGACAACGACGACGGGGATCAATCTCCTGAGCCCCGGTCCGAGAGTTCCCTGTTGACCATCGGAACTGGAGGGGTAGGATTCGTGATCGGCTCGGCTGAATATGTCAGGAACGGCCCAAACCGGTCCGAGGGGTTCAGTCCCGCACATCGGGCAGATTCTTTCACTCAGGGGATAGCGATATTCACACGAAGCACAAGTGATGGGTTCGTCGCTTACAGTCTTGGACACGGTCATCCTCCTCGGGCAGGAGTTTTGTCGTCGTGGCAGTTAGATCATATCTAGACTTGTGAAAGAGTACCGAGTAACGGAAGTAATGTCCACTGAACCGCATCGCGACCAAGGACTCCGTTCGAGGGCTTGGCTTCGAATCGAACAGGTCATCGACGATAATCAGGTGAGGTAGTCGCTATGGTGGTCACAAAGGCTGCCAGCACCTCTGAAACGCTTAGCTGACCTGAACCCCTCAGATCAACCAAATCCACCCAGAATCACTTGCTGGCGGATAAATGCCTGAACACAGTCGTCCGTGTGCAGATGAATCCACACGTAAGAGATTCGAAAATCGTGCTACTCTGCTGGGTCTAACTGGACTTTCTTGACTCATGAACTTTTTCTTTAGCTCGGCTATGGTTGCCACTCTGTTGTTCCTCTTGTTGCCACTGTCCTTGCTTGGTGACGACGCCAAGCCACCTGCTACCAGCCCGGAACTTGCGGCTGCCGACCAACTCTATCGGGCGGGCAAGTTCGTGGAAGCGGAGGCCAGCTATCAGGCGCTTCTGAAGAGTGACTCGAAGCTCGTGCCTGAGCAATTAGTGGCTGCGCAAGTTGGACTTGTGCGGGCAATGTTACGGCAACAGAAGATTGATGAAGCATTGGACGCAGTGAACACTGCATTGGCAGTACAGCCCAATGCGGCGGCGTTGCTGGCGGTGAAAGGTGATGTCCAGTTTCGTAACGGTGAAATGCCGGATGCCGAGTTGTCATACCTCGCAGCGAAGAAGCTCGACGCAAAGGAAGTGCATGCCTATCTTGGACTGGCGCGGTTGTATGGCTCCTACTCTCTGTACCGTAAAGCCTATGACATGCTACAGAGCGCCCACGAGGTTGCTCCTGACAATATCGAGGTACAGAGAGCATGGCTACGGATGCTTCCACGAAAAGAGAGGCTGGCGGCTTTGGAGGCCTACCTCAGCGGCCCCCATCCCGACAATGAAGAAGAAACAAAGTGGATGACGGAGTATTTGGAGTTTCTGAAAGCTACGGCAGATAAGCCCGTTCATGCGTGCAGGCTGGTCAGCAAAGTGGAGCAGACCGAAACCAAGTTGGAGACCATGTATGGGGCGAATGGACATCGGATGCGGGGCATTGGCCTGTCGGTCAAGCTCAATGACCGGAATGCCCATCTCCTGCTCGATACCGGAGCAGGCGGGATCATGGTGAGCCACAAGGTTGCGGAGAAGGCGGGGCTGACTCCAATCTCTGCGGTGCATTTTGGAGGCATCGGCGATAAAGGGTTGCAAAGCGGCTACACAGCGGTAGCGGACCACATTCGAATCGGCGAGCTAGAGTTCCAAGATTGCGTAGTCGCCGTAAGCGACAAAGGCTCCGTGGCAGATGAAGACGGGTTGATCGGTGCCGATGTGCTTGGGGCTTATCTCATCGACATTGATCTTCCGGGAATGCGGCTCAAACTTTCTCCGCTGCCAAAGCGACCCGAAGACACAGTTGCCCCAAAGTCGCTGAACAGCGAGGGAGAGGAACAAGCGAATGCAGAGCAGAAAGAAGACAACGTGAATGAGCCGACTCCGAAGGATCAGAATTCCCCACCGTCGACAGCGAAACCAGCACGACGCCTGCCCAAAGATCGTTACATTGCGCCCGAGATGGCGGACTGGACGAAAGTTTTCCGATTTGGCCACAGCATCTTGGTACCCACTAGCGTGAACAATTCCAAATCCATGCTGTTCGGACTCGACACGGGTGCCTTCAGCAATCTCCTGTCGGTGCGTGCCGGGCGGCAGGTGAGCAAGGTTAGTTCCGAAGAACGTGTGCGGGTTCATGGTGTGAGCGGGGCGGTAGATAAGGTCTACAGTTCTGACGAAGCGACCTTGCGTTTCGGGCACTTTCAGCAGGCGAACTTAGGCATCATCACGCTGGACCTTTCCACCATAAGCCAACACACCGGGACGGAGGTTTCCGGTTTTCTGGGATTTGCAATGCTGAGGCAGCTTGAGGTGGAATTGGACTACCGCGACGGGCTTGTTGATTTCAAGTACGATCCCAAGCGCGTGATGCCTTTCGCCAGATAGCCAACTCCTCCGTTGAGGTGGAATCGACATGCGGATTTTGAACATCCTGAGCGGACTGGCGGTGCTGTTCTCGACGCTAGCCTTCGCACATCTGCTGCACCACTACTATATAAATGCAGGCGAAGCTGCGCACTCCCCGCCGTTTTTGGCTGGCATGGCTAGTGCCGACCATCTTGCTCACGTCGGTCGGCGTAATGCCCTGAGCCAACCACTCGCCGATCCGGAAGTGCCGACATCCTCTTGGTAGTTTTGCGCAATTGGCCTTGTACCGGCAGCCTGAACGCGCATTCGGGAAGTTTGGCCAGATTAGGAATGAGAAGTCGGCCTCTCACCACGTCGCTCAATCACTGCTAGCGCGTTTTCGGTACGAATCTGAGTACGCCCGCATTCACCATTCTTAATCGAAGCTCAATGAGTAACCCGCTCCGGACGACGACCCAGATTCTGCAGTTCGTTTCTGGCGCTATTCACCTGGATGCATCAGCGCTTACCTTCTTCTGTCTTGCTTTTCAACCGATACCCTCATAGCCTCATCGCAGACCCACCGATTCCGTGGCGCAACTCGATATGGAGCCTCGACGCATGATCGCACTCAGATCCTCGGTCATTTTGCTGGTTTTCCTGGCCACCGAATTCAACCTCTCCGCCCAGGACCGTTCCTACGGACGTTCCGTCGTCGCGACGCAGTACGGTATGGTTGCCACCAGTCAGGTTTCTGCCTCACAAGCCGGGGCGCTCATCCTCGAAGAGGGCGGCTCCGCCATCGATGCCGCAATCGCGGCCAACGCTGTACTCAACGTCACCGAACCCACTTCCAACGGTATGGGCGGCGATCTCTTTGCCATTTATTGGGAAGCAAAGACAGGCAAGATCTATGGCCTGAACGCCAGCGGTTGGGCACCGAAGGATCTCACGATTGAGCATCTCCACAAAAAAGGCGTCACGGCGATGCCCCAATTCGGTATCGATTCCGTCACCGTTCCGGGTGTAGTCGACGGATGGGCCAAGCTGCATAATCGCTGGGGAAAACTGCCCTGGCGCGACCTCCTCCAACCCGCAATCTTTTATGCCGACCATGGATTCCCGGTGGCAGAGATCATTCACGCATGGTGGGATGGGGATCACGATGGCCTGCTGACAAATGCCGAGAGCCGCCGCGTATTTCTCCCCGGTGGCAAGGTCCCCGAGACCGGCGAAATGTTTCGCAATCCCGATGTCGCCCGTTCGCTCACTCTAGTCGCCAACCAAGGCGAGGCTGCGTTCTACAAGGGAGAAATTGCCAAGGCCATTCTCAAGACCTCCGACGAACTCGGAGGAACCATGACTGCCGACGATCTCGCATCTTACTCCGCTGAATGGGTCGAGCCGATTTCCACGAATTATCGCGATTGGACCGTATACGAGCTCCCACCCAACGGGGACGGCATCGCGGCACTTGAGATGCTCAATATCATGGAACAGTTCAAGCCCGATCCCGCCGGTCCACACAGCCCAGGCGAGCTACACACTCGAATCGAAGCCATGAAACTTGCCTATGCGGACGTGAAAGCCTACGACGGCGATCCGCGTTTCAGCAAGATTCCGGTCGATCAGCTTCTGTCGAAAGACTACGCCGCAAAACGTGCCTCACTCATTGACCCAACCAAAGGGAATTGCACGGTCGCCCCCGGGGCGCTTGGCACCAGCGATACCACCTACTTCACGGTCGTCGATCGCGACGGCAATATCCTTTCCGTCATTCAGAGCAACTACAACAACTTTGGATCGAACGTGACCGTGCTGGGTATGGGATTCGCCTTACAGGATCGCGGAGGCCTTTTCTCGCTCGATCCCACGTCTCCTAATGCCCTTGCCGGCAGAAAGCGCCCGTTCCACACCATCATTCCCGCATTCATGCAGCGAGGTGACGAGCACATCGGCTTCGGCATCATGGGCGGTCTGAATCAACCATTGGCTCACGCACAATTTGTGTCGAACGTCGTCGACTTCCATATGAATATCCAGGCTGCGATGGAAGAACCGCGGTTTACTGATCGCCAGCAACTGGGCTGCAGAATCGTGATCGAGTCGCGTGTGACGCCTGCCACCCTCCAAGCACTGAGCAAGATGGGACATGTGCTGCAGGTGCACCCAGATTACACATCCCTGATGGGGCGCGGCCAGGCGATCCTTCACGATAGCAAAACCGGTCTGAATTTCGGTGCGTCCGATCCACGCGCCGACGGCGCCGCAATCCCGGAGCAGCCGAAGTTCTTTGGTGCATCGGCCAAGCATTAACCGGCGCAATTTTTAATTGGTTCTCTGGAGGCCTATTGCTGTAGCTGACCAGCCACGCAATTGTTTCTGGCAATAGGGGTAAGAACCTTTGGAGGGCCGTGAGGGAAAACCGTCGATCTGTCCCGTCTTTTTCTCGACCAGATCCGTTCATTACGGATGGTCCCGGCGCTGCCGTCTGTGATCACTTCGACAGTGATGCCGCAGCGGCAGATTCAATTTGCCCTGAAGTTAGAGTTCCAGCCAAGTCGGCCCGTAGTCTAATGGAACGATAACGATAAGGAGATAATTCCGATGCAGCGTAGAGATTTTATAAAAAGTACTGTCGCAGTTGCAGTAGCCGCAGAACTTGGAATGGGTAAAGGGCAGGCGATGGTACCCGCCCACAACTGGGGAAACTACGACTTCGGTTCCGGTCCGCAAGTGACCGATCGCCTCAATCAGGGTCCGTTCCCTCAATATCCACCGGATGCCGTCATTCCCACTGACGATGTGGTGATGACCACTTCTTCTTCGGAAGAAGCTGTGCCGAATTATGGCAAGGGACTGGTCACCTATATCACAGCAGACAGCGGCACCGAGGAAATCAAGTCGGACAATATTTCGCAAGCGATCGAGGACTTGGTTCGCTTTCCATTAGGCCAGCAGCTTTATATCCGTCCGACCTGGAGGGAAGTGCAGCCACGGCCTGGACGCCTGGAGCTGCCCGACTATGTGAAGCTAGTTCTTGAATTGGCTAAGAAAAACAACAAGCGGGTCGGATTACGAATTCAGATGTCCGCTCCAGACTACAAACACGAAGCAGCCCTCCCAGATTTTGTCCTCGAGAAAGTGCCGAAAGTGGATCTAGTCCTTAGCGATCAGGAAAGCGCCACCCCAGCAAAAAGGTTTTTGGAGAATCCGCACTCGCGCTATCAGCCCCGGTTTGACCATCCTTTTTTTCAGCAGGCATTCAAAGAGCTGGTTGGCCAATTGGCAGCTGAATTCGATGGCAACCCGCTCATCGAGTTTATCGATACTTTTATGTACGGCTTCTGGGGTGAAGGGCACACCTGGCCCTTCGCCAACAATCCTTTCCCTGACTACCAGACAGCAGAGCGGACCTGGATGAATATGCTCGAAATCCAGCTCGAACACTTTACGAGAACTCCTCTGCTGACCAACACGCAACCGGATTACAGCCGGGTGGGTAATTCGGAGCTGGTAGACCGGACGGTCCGCAGCAACAATTGGATTCGCAGCGATACCATATTTATCGAGAACGAGCAGATCGAAGCGCTCAGCAATCGCCCACCCTGGATCGCGGCATTGCTGGAGCAAGGGCTTCCTGGGAAACCTCCCGATCCGAGCGCTGCAGATGAAGGGATATCTCCGGCGGAGAATATGATCGCTCACGTGATCGATGTTGGGGCGAATTACTTTTCGCTTTGGAACTTTCATCAGATCAGCGCAAAGAATCTGATGAGCTACTACCAGGCTTATCCCGTACCATTCGACCGGATCAATCGCCGCATTGGCTATCGGGTGAGACCATCTTTCATCTGGAGTTATAGGAGCGACGGTTATCAAGGGCTGATTGTTGGTTTCGCGAATGACGGTATTGCGGGAGTGCCGGGTGTATTGAGAGTGATCGTGGAAAGTCGGGATGGAAAGGTGCTCAAGAGCGGCTGTTTGGATGCCGGTTACCCGTTACCAGGCAAGATCAGGCAAGCACAGTTCGTGCTTCCGAACGTCACAGATTGGAAAGGACTGAAACTGAGAGCTGAGATCGAGGTAAAAGGAATGAGCTATCCCGTGCGATGGGCCTGTCACCAGAGGCTGGACGATGACGGCTCGCTCACACTGCGTCCTAATCTCCGTCAGCAGGTCTAGGCTGCGGTTGTTCTGATCCAAGAGACGCGAGAATTCCATGTATGACGGGAACATCAGGAGGGAGAGAATGAGGCGGAGAGACACCAATGCTTCAGAGCACCGTAAGAACTCCACGTGCGAGCGAGATTAATAACGAAAGTCCTAGTGTTGTATCAGCAGGGACTGCAGAGGAGAAATTGGTTCCCTCATCAGAGTCTGCGGCGGTCGCTTTTGATACAACACTAGGACATATCATTACCTACGCAGCGGGCGGGCCAGTTTCCGGATGCCGACGGCTCGCTCAGAATCTAACCCTGCGGTGTCCAACGAGCGCCACAGGCTTGGGTTTCGACATCAGATTTCCTGGCAATCTGAGCTTTATTGCTCAGCGCGAATGCGCCAGGAGGTAAATGATAGGTGACCAGAGGTTCAGGATAGAGCCTCCGACTTTCCTGTCCACCATTCAGAGGTTCGAAAATCCGAAATCCCACCCTCTACGCAGGAACCCCAAGAAGAAGGACTAATTGCAGAATCGATTGAAACTCGCATGTGTGCTAGCAGCGGCAAATCTGGCCACTGCCGGGGTCGCGCAGCAAGTCATGACGGAGTCCGGCACGATATCCGGGGTAAGCGCAATTGGCTTGAGTGTCTACAAAGGAGTCCCATTCGCCGCCCCGCCGGTCGGCGACCTGCGTTGGCGACCCCCGATGCCTGCCGCACCCTGGATTGGCACGCGCAAGGCGGATGCGTTTGCTCCGGCATGCATGCAAGTTGGGGTGTCCATGCCGGGCGAGACGCCACCGGTAGTGAGCGAAGATTGCCTCTACCTCAACATCTGGACTCCGGCAAAGACCGCGCACGAGCACCTGCCAGTGATCGTCTGGATATACGGCGGCGGATACATCAACGGGTCGGCCTCGATGCCCTTGTACTGGGGCGACCGGCTCGCGCGAAAAGGTGTCATCGTTGTCACCATCGCTTATCGCCTCGGTCCGCTTGGTTTTCTTGCGCTTCCTGAGCTAACGCGTGAGTCCCTGCACCATTCGTCCGGAAACTACGGCCTGATGGACCAGATCGCCGCACTCGAATGGATTCAGAGGAACATTGCCACCTTTGGCGGCGACCCGAAGAACGTAACCATCGCTGGTCAATCCTCCGGTTCTATATCGGTTAGCATCCTCATGGCCTCGCCCCTTGCAAGAGGCTTGTTTCACCGCGCAATCGGAGAGAGCGGCGGCCTGTTTGAGCCGCTCCAGCTCGGACCAAAGTTTCTGCTGGCCAATGCGGAACACGACGGGGAGAAGTACGCTGTTTCGCTGGGTGCGCCCACGCCCAAGGAACTGCGCCGGCTCCCTGCGTCCCTGCTTACCGGCAATGCGGGCGGCATCGTCCACGCGGTAATCGAACCCTATGTGCTCCCCCTTTCCCCCTACGAGGCGTTCACTTCGGGGCAGCAGAACGATGTCCCACTGCTAATCGGTTCGAACACCGAGGAGGCACGTGCGATGGTGGATGTCTCCCACGAGACGGCCGCCAGTTTCTCGAGCGACCTGGAGCGTAGCGTTGGCCAACTTCCCCCGGCGCTGGTCGCGGCATATCCCCACGCGACCGACGAAGAGGCGCGGCAGGCGCAACTCGGCCTCGAGCGCGACCTCCGCTTCGGCTGGGACATGTGGGCCTGGGCGAGGTTGCAAGCCGGGACCGGAAAGAGTCCTGTCTTTTATTACTCATTTCGACAGCAGCCACCGTTCCCGGCCGGCTCCGTGTACGCGGGTTGGGGCGCGAGCCACTTCGCCGAGCTCTGGTATGTCTTCGACCATCTGGACCAGTCGCCTTGGAACTGGACCGCGGCAGATTGGAAGCTGGCTGAAGAAATGTCCAGCTACTGGGTTAACTTCGCGCGATCAGGCGATCCAAATGGTGCGGGTCTTCCTCCGTGGCCGGCGTTTACCAACGTGGAGAGCAAGGTTCAATATCTGGGTGATCCGATCACAGTGGGCGGCGTTGCGAATATCCATGGCCTGAGCGTCTTCGATGCCGTTTATTCGACGGTGCGTGGCAAGACCTTTGCCGCTCAGTAACGTGCCGCACGCAATTCGCAATTGGTGCGAGATGTCATTTTCAATCACAATTGTCGACGATCCATCGCGACATCGGAGAGGAAGTAGAGACAATGACGAGCCATCGGTTTTTACTGAAATCTGAGCCGCGGGCAATATCATGGAAGACCTTGCTCGCCTGCATCGCAGGCTGCGGCCCACGGATCGGCAATGGCGCATACGGGCGCTGCGTTCGGGGTCACATTGCCAATGGCGTAGATCAGGTGCCTCAGTTCATCGGCAACGCCATTCTTTTGCAAATTCGCAATGTTGTAACTCAAACACAAGAGTGTGGAATGCGAATTGATCGTTTATCCAGGCGAAGGCCATTGCCCGCGCAGGAGAAACACCAAATTGACATTCTGCAAAGAATGCTGGACTGGTACGACCGGCATCTCAACTAGCCGCTCCGAAGCTCGAATTGGTCGGTAGCCTCTGAATCAGGTTATTCACGGTCGTGCTGTGGCCAACCGGAATGTATCCGCAAACGGGCTTCGGGGAGATCGGCGATCCATGGATAATCTTCTCGAAGCTGGCCCGGAATAACTTCCGGTTGGCCCGTTTGAACTAAGCCGCTAGCGCGGCGGACGCTACCGCGTGGGTTGACAAGCGTCGGAAGCGTCGGAACCGCCCTCTTGAAGAACGGATGGTGCCGGAGGTAGGATGATGATGCAGCTGGTTACGAGAACTCCTACATTGATGAGCATCAATAATGGCCTTTTGACCAAAACGCCCAGCTGGCAAGGCTTTTCAGGCAGACATCGATTGAATTCCCATAGCTCTCACCGCATCCGCCGCAAACGCTAGCGGCTCACTTCAAACGACCCTATCGAAACGGCCCCGACCACACGACCTGTCCCTCCCCGCATTTCTGCTTCGGGGCAGTCCCGATAGGGATCTATCGTCACACGGGAGCAATCCCCGCCGGCAACAAACCCCTGCATATCGCCCGGCGCGGTTGCGGGCTTGATGAACTATGTGCCTCTGGCCGTTTACGGCTAATCTCGTCGTCGCGATCGCCCTTCAGCACAGAGGATTGCTTTTTCCCCCTCAACGGATTTCGCTTTCCTGTAGTACTCCCAGCGGGAAACAGGTCATGGCCGCTGTTGCGGTGAACCTTTCCGTCCCGGGTCGTAGATTTGCTTCCTCGATACGTACTCGCCGCGTTGCGGCTGCAAACGGCTAGTAATGACAGAACAAATAGAAGCGGCCGTCACCCAGATTGTCCGAGCAAGAAAGCCCCGCTCGTGAGAGCGGGGCCTTCGATTTGGGCTGGAACGGTGACGACTATACGGAACACTTAGCGCTTGCCGCCGTGTCCGCCGCCGCTGTGACCTCCACCGCCGCTGTGTCCACCGCTGGCATGTCCGCCGCTAAAGTGTCCGCCACCGTGCGAACCGCCGAAGCCTCCATGCGAAGAGAATCCGCGCGACTCAGCGCCGCGGCTGCCGCTGAAACCACCAGCGCGCGGCGCGCTTGATTCGCGTCCAGCGAAAGCTCGTTCGCCGCCGGAGAATCCCCGGTTGCCTGCGTAGGCTCGGTTACCTTCAGCGCCCCGGTTGATGGCAGCTCCGCGATTGCTGCCGGCGAAGCCGTGGGATGCCCCCGCGTAGCCTCGAGATGGGCCCGCATACCCATGACCTGCGGCTGAGCCAAACCCGTGCGCATCGCGATTGGCAAATGAGTGCGCTCCAAATGCGCCATGCGCGGAAGAGAATCCTCGATTTCCGTGCACAAAGGCGGCGTGGTTATAAAACGCTCCGCTGCGGAAGGCATAAGGATGGCCGCCGAAGAAGATTCCACCGTGGAAGCCCCAGCCGATACCCCATCCATGCCATCCCCAGCCGAAGCCGAAGAACGGCGAGATCGGGAAGCCAAAGCCGAACGAAATGTACGGGCCGCCAAATCCCCACCACGGATAGAACCCAGGCCACAGGCCTACGGGATATCCGTACACATACGCCGGATTGTAAGCGGGCACATACACCACATTCGGATCCGCTGGCTGGATGTCTACGTTCGGCCCCTGCTCGTACACGCGCTCTTGAGGTGTACTCCGCAGATTGCCCGCGTTGTAAGCCTTGTGACGCATGTACTGGATCGCCTGCATCACGTCATCCGGCTGGTTCTGATAGGCTTCGCCCAGCTCAGAGGTCCACGACAAATCCCTGTCCAAGTTCGCCAGCACTGTGGGAAACTCCACTAGAGACTTCACGCTCGGATCCCAATCCTGCCGGTCCACTTCCTCGGCCAAATCCCGTCCCTTCAGCCCCGGGTTCTCCCGTGCCATCCGGTCCGCCTCTACAATCTGCGTTGGATATTCTGACGCCGCCAGTATCTGCGCCACGAGCGAATCGGGATACAACGCAATCGGAGCTACCAGCTTATCCAACTGCTCCGGAGGCAACGGTGTGTACAGCCGTTGATCCGGCCCCGTTGGAGGCGGAGGCGCCTGGTCTTGGTATGTATCTTGATCTTGGGGCGATGGAGGTGCGACATCCTGAGGCGCGCTCTGGTCCGGCGCATTGTATTGCGGCGCGGTCTGCTCTGGCGGAGGTCCTTGATCCACCTGAGCGCTCACAGCCGGTGAGGGCTTGTCCATCGACTGGTCCTGCGCCCACAAGGAAGTCCCAGTCCCGAGCGCCATTGCGCTCGTCAACACCGCGGTAAGAAGCGTTTTAGATAATTTGGTTTTCATAATGTCCCCCAGAATTCCTGTTACTAGATTGAACACTGGGAATGGGGAAGAGTTCCGTTCTTTTGATTGACTTACACCGGTTGATTTCGGCCAGGCAGTGGTGGATTTCGCCCAAAAGCTACGCTTGCGACGAGAGGATCAACTGTAGTTTTTCTGACTTAAGGTAGCTGCGAGAAAAATATTTTTGCTAAAGTCAGGTTCTCACGGGTCCCTGGGTGTTGTGTACGCATTGATCTCGTCTAGCACGCAGTGTGTAGGTTTCGGCCCTGTGCCAAACCGCGTTCGCGTTGGTGCCTGCGTGTGGCGAACGCGGGGTGCCAAGCAGACTTTCTGGCCGATTCGTGGCTAAAAGCGAAATCATCCCACCTCTCACCTCGCTCCCTCACCATCGAGCGTCTAAACCTGAAACATTTAAATCCGTTCTTCGGCAACCGATTTCTTTCTGACATCACGCCTGATGATATTGCGCAGTATCAGGCTGAACGCTGCCGGGCGGAAGACCCATTGGCGGTTCTTTCGGAAAATTCCCCGGAGAGTTCCAATCTCCAGGTTGACGGTCTTTGGGGCCGCCGCACGCGAAGCATTTTTACATCTGGTTGCAAACTTGACCTGATCACCGACCTGATCATTTTGTGTTCCCCGCGGAAAAAATATGGCGCTTCTGGTGACGCGTTCACCCCGTGCGTTTACGCGAACGATCCTCACAGACCAATCGGAAACTGGAAGGAGGCTTGGGAGGGAGCCAAGAAACGCGCGGGTGTACAGTGCCGGTTTCACGACCTCCGGCACACCGGGTGCACACGAATGCTGGAGGGAGGTGTTCCCTTCCCTGTCGTGTCGGATGTAATGGGCTGGAGCCCAAGCACCGCAATTCGGATGGCTAAGAGATATGGACACATTGGGAATGCTGCCCGTAGAGAAGCTGTGGACAAGCTCTCAAGTAGTACCGAGAATTATTCTGAGGGGGCACAAAAATGGGCACAGTTCAGTGGGGTGAACCCCTCTGTTGAGACAGTTTGAAATTGGCACACTTGCTGTTTGATGTTTGAGGTGCTCCCCATCCCTCGGCCCAACGAAAAGTGAATCCTATGATGGAGCCGCCGTCGGGCCTTGTGGGAACTGTGGAAAGCGTTTTGTGCTTTCCAAGCCGCTGTGGGAATCCGCGTTCTGAGCGGATTTCCATCAGCGGCG